>PDWJ01000853.1_pt1 | contig 74689 bp, 65 predicted proteins | sample 1430881 | NCBI WGS metagenome assembly PDWJ01 (sample SAMN01162460, study PRJNA174530) | Oral metagenome, whole genome shotgun sequencing project. | biome: Marine environment; feature: Marine mammal; material: Swab sample of the gingival sulcus; isolation source: swab sample of gingival sulcus...
GGAAACAGATGTCTCTGATGAAGAATTATCCCTTGATTTTGGTGATGGGGAAACAGATGTCTCTGATGAAGAATTATCCCTTGATTTTGGTGATGAAGAAGCAGATGTCACTGATGAAGAATTAACTCTTGATTTTGGTGATGGGGAAACAGATGTCTCTGATGAAGAATTATCCCTTGATTTTGGTGATGGGGAAACAGATGTCTCTGATGAAGAATTATCCCTTGATTTTGGTGATGGGGAAACAGATGTCTCTGATGAAGAATTAACTCTTGATTTTGGTGATGGGGAAACAGATGTCTCTGATGAAGAATTATCCCTTGATTTTGGTGAGGAAGAGCTTGAACTTGATCTGAAGCTTACAGATGAAACAAATCTTTCTGAAGAAGATCAAGAACTTGAACTTGAATCCCTGGAAGAAGAACTGACTTTGAATCTTGACTTTGATTCAGAATCAGAAAAAAGTGAAAGTCCTGATGAAGACTTTGAAGAAATTACCCTTGATCTATTTTCAGATGAAGATGAAAATGATCTTGAAGTAAATATTGAGCTTGAAGATGAGGCAGATCTTGATCAAATAGATGATGAGATTGAATTAATCAATGATTCAACATCAACCCTGGCAGAAGCATCTATTTCAGATTTGCAAAAAGACCCTCATGAATCAGAAAATTCAGATCTCGCCAGTGAGACTCCTGGAGATAAAAATAAAGAAAAATCCGGTCTTCTTGTAAAATTACTTATTCCTTTATTGATAATACTCTCTCTTATTGGAGGAGGATATTATGCAATAACCAAAACAGATATACTGGATAAAGCAGGAATTAATATCCCCTGGCTGAATAATTTGAAAAAAACTAACTACAAAGATCCTGGAAATTTAAAAATTGACGCTATTGTTAATGAGCCTAGATTTTTGTCAACAAACAATGCCGGATATTTGATGATACTAAGCGGTAAAGTAAAAAATAATTATCCATATCCAGTAAAAAAAATTAAATTAAAAGGAGAACTTCTTTTTAAAGATAAAAAAATTGCATCTGAAAAAAAATTTTTTGCAGGAAACCAGCTTTCTGATCTTAAAATGAAAGAAATGGGGACTGAAGAAATTGAAGTTGAGCTTAACAAACCTTTTGGAGATAATAGAATAAACTCAAAAATTGACCCGGGAAAATCAATCCCTTTTATGGTGGTTTTTTCTAAAATTCCAGATGATGCCGGGGAAATTTCTATAGAAGTAATAAGTTCAGAACCGGTTTCAAACAAAAACTAAAAAAAACTTGACCTTTATATAAAGGTAAGTTACTTAGCTTTTGTTCATGATTTTGGCGATGTAGCTCAGTTGGTTAGAGCATACGGCTCATATCCGTAGTGTCCGGGGTTCAAATCCCTGCATCGCCACCATACAAAAGTCTGCCAAAATTCCAAAAAGATATTAAAAATAACATCCTGAAGAATTTATTAACTGTTGAATTCGATAAGTTTTTTATATATTTATTACCTGAGTTTATATTAAAAAATAAATTTTATACCATGATTCCAGGTTTTGAAAAAATTATAGAAAAAAAAATCAAGGAAGCTCAAGAAAAAGGAGCTTTTAAAAATCTTAAAGGTTCAGGAAAACCTTTACCTGAAGATGATATTGAAATAGATCCTTCTCTAAAAATTGCATATAAAATTTTAAAAAATGCTGGATATCTTCCTCCTGAAATTGAAACAAAAAAACAAATTCTTAAAATGGAAGAGCTTTTAAAAAACCTTACTGACGAACAAAAAATTTTAAAAACTCAAAAAAAGCTTAATTTTTTAATAAAAAAATATAATATTTTAAATAATTTTTCAGTAAAAAATGAACTTAATGAAAAATATTTTCAAAAAATTACACTCCATTTAAATAAAAATTGACAAGGATTATGATAAAAAATAATAAATATATCAAAAAAAAAGAAAATCTTGGAAAAAGTCTTTTTATTGCTTTTTTAATCCTTATTTCCCATGTTGTCCTGATTACAGCCATGGGGCTGCTTATATTATTTTTCAGGGGAATAATACACTACATGACATGGATTTTTATAGGAGGCTCGGTAATAATCATTGGAAGTGCCTTTTACTTCATAAGAAAAATCAAACAAAAACAACATGACATATTCAAAATATTGAGTCTTCCTGAATTTTCAGATAAAGATATTGAGGTCAGACTTCTTGGAGGAGCAGCCTCATTTAAAATAGGAAACAAAACATCTTCTCCAGCTCAAATCCAGAGTCAAAACGACCAGCGTCAACTTGAAAACCCTTTAAACCCAAGGCTCAACCAATTGGAAAAATTAAGCGGACTTTATAAGGAAAAGCTTATTACAGAAAATGAATATCTGGAATTAAAAAAAGAACTGCTTGACAACAATCATATGACTCAAGACAACTCAACAAGTATTGATTACCTGGATATAAAACATTCAACAAAAGATTACCCTGAAAATTCAAATAAAAAAATGGGGGAATAAATGGATAAAATAAAGGTTGCACTGATTTATGGAGGAGATTCTTCTGAAAGAGAGGTTTCTTTAAAAGGTGGAAATGCTTTTAAACAAGCAATAGACTCATCCAAATATGAACTTTTTACCTATGACCCTGCATATGATATAAAAAAAATTGTTGATGATTCTGATAAAATTGATACAGCTTTTATACTTCTACATGGAAAAAATGGTGAAGATGGAAGAATACAGGGTCTTTTGGATCTTTTGAACATACCTTATCAATGCTCAGGGGTTCTTGCAAGTGCTCTTGCAATGAACAAGGCAAAATGTAAGGATTTTTATAAAATAAACTCTATCCCTGTTGCAGAGCACCTTGTATTTTCATCATACACACAAGATCTTGAAGACCTTATCATTCAAAAAACAGGGCTTCCAGCTGTAATAAAACCAGGCATAGGCGGCTCAAGCATTGCTCTTTCAATAGTTGAAAAAAAAGAAGATATAAAAAATGCCGCTTTTTCAGCATTAAAAGAATCTGAATTTGTTCTTGCAGAAAAATTTATCCAGGGAACAGAGATTACATGTGCTGTAATAGGAAATAATAAGCCTGAAGCCCTTCCTCTAATAGAAATATGCCCAGGTAAAAAACATAAACTTTTTGACTATGAAGCAAAATATAAACCCGGAGAAACAGAAGAGATATGTCCTGCAAGGATAGATGAAAAAACAAGAAGCCTCATTCAGGAGCTATGCATAAAAATACATTGTCTTCTTGGCTGCAAAGGATATAGCAGAACAGATCTTATAATTGAAAATGACAAAATTTATGTTCTTGAAACAAATACAATACCCGGTATGACTGAAACCAGCCTTCTGCCCCTTGCTGCGAAAGCGGCTGGAATATCTTTTGCAGGCTTGATTGACAGATTGCTGACTCTTTCCATGGAAAAATAAAATTTTAAGGGAGAATAATATGAAAGTTCTTGTAATAGGAAGCGGCGGACGTGAACACGCTCTGGTATGGAAACTCTCCAAAAGTAAACTTGTAAAAAAAATTTATGCTGCTCCTGGTAATTCTGGAATGAAAGAAGCAGAAATAATCCCCATACAGGCAGATGACATCAAAGGTTTACTTACTTTTGCAAAAAAAGAAGAAATTGATCTTACCATAGTTGGACCGGAAGCCCCTCTTGCACTTGGAATAACAGATATTTTTACTGAAAATGGCCTTAAAATTTTCGGCCCCTCATCAAAAGCTGCCATGCTTGAAACAAGCAAATCATACGCAAAACAAATAATGTTAAAATATAATATTCCCACTGCTGAAGGGGAAAGTTTCACAAATATTGATTTGGCAAAGGACTTTATCAAAAAGTCAAAAGCTCCCCTTGTTGTTAAAGCAGATGGACTTGCTGCCGGCAAAGGTGTTGTAATATGCAATACTGAAGAAGAAGCCTTAAAAACTGTAGACGAAATATTGTCAGACAGAAAATATGGAGATGCAGGTTCAAAAATTGTAATAGAAGAATTTCTTCAAGGAGAAGAAGCTTCTTTCATTGCAATATCAGACGGAAAAAACATAGTCCCACTACCCTCTTCACAGGATCACAAGGCTGTTTATGATGGAGATAAAGGAGCAAATACAGGAGGTATGGGAGCATATTCACCAGCACCAATTGTAGATGTATTCATGAAAAATAAAATAATGAATACAGTTATGAAGCCTTTAATAAGAGGAATGGAAAGGGAAGGCTCTCCATACAAAGGTTTTATCTATGCCGGCCTCATGATAGATAAAGACTCAATAAAAGTACTTGAATTCAATGCCAGACTTGGAGATCCAGAGGCACAACCCCTGCTTATGAGAATAAAATCAGACATTGTTCCCATTCTTACTTCGACAATTGATGGAACCCTTGATCTTGTAAATATAGAAATTGATCCTGAACCTGCTGTCTGCGTTGTCATGGCAGCAGGTGGATATCCTGATAAATATGAAACTGGTCTCAAAATAAATGGGCTTGAAAATATTAAAGATGGAGACAGCGTTAAAATCTTTCATGCAGGAACAATTTTTGAAAATAATCAGTATCTAACTAAAGGCGGCAGAGTCCTTGGAGTTACTGTCAAAGGCCAAGGTCTTGAAGAAACAATAAAAAAAGCATACGAAAATACAGAAAAAATTAAATGGGAAAATGTTCATTTCAGAAAGGATATCGGGCTTAAAGCCTTGCAAAGAATAAATAAAAAACCCCTTGTTGGAATAGTAATGGGAAGTGATTCAGACCTTAATGTTATGCTGGAGACAACGGCTGTTCTTAAAAAATTTGATATTCATTATGAAATGATAATTGCCTCTGCACACAGAACCCCTGAAAAAGCAGCAAATTTTGCATCAACAGCAGTGGAAAAGGGAATGAAAGTTATTGTTGCCGGAGCAGGACATGCAGCACACCTTGCAGGTGCAATGGCTGCTTCAACAACTCTTCCAATAATAGGTGTTCCAATAGATTCTTCTGCACTTAAGGGCTTTGATTCTCTTCTGTCCACAGTTCAGATGCCTCCTGGAGTTCCTGTGGCAACAATGGCGGTTGGAAAACCAGGTGCCTATAATGCAGGTATTCTTGCAGTTCAAATCATAGCACTTACAGATGAAGAAACAGCCCGGAAAATAAAACAATTTAAAATTGAAATGGCAGAAAAAGTTGAAAAAAAAGCTGCAAAAATTTCAATCTAAAATTTTAAATTATCCCGATAATTCAGACGCTGTTGAAATATCAGCCCGCATAGTAAAAAAAGGCGGGCTGATTATTTTTCCCACTATGGGTGCATACGGCCTTGGTGCTTCAATTACAAATAAGGAGTCCCTTAAAAAAATTTTTGAAATAAAAAAAAGGCCTTTATCCAAACCTGTTCTTATTCTCATAAAAGATTTGTATGAACTGCAGACCTATTGCAGAAATATTCCCAGGCAAGCAATAGTCCTCATGGAAAAAATATGGCCTGGAGATATAACCTTTGTTCTTGAAGCCTCTTCAAATATACCTGAAATCCTTACAGGAAATACAGGTAAGATAGGAGTCAGAATCCCTTCCCACCCTTTTACAGTTGAACTTTTAAAAAATCTTGAAAGTCCATTGACTGGAACTTCAGCCAATATATCCGGAGAAAAAGAGGCATGTGAACCTGAAAAAATTAATTATGATATAATCTCAAAAACAGATCTTTTTATAAACGCCGGTTTTACAGGAAAAAAAAAGCCTTCAACAATAGTACAGGCAGACAACAACGGAATAAAAATACTCAGAAAAGGAAGAATAAATGAAAAACAGATTAAAAAATTTCTATTCTGATTGACAAACAAGCAAAATTTCAGTTAGATAATAACTCGTCGTGCCGGGGTGGTGAAATTGGTAGACACAGTGGACTCAAAATCCACCGGACGCAAGTCCTTACGAGTTCGAGTCTCGTCCCCGGTACCACATGATTTTAAAAACAGTTGCGGAAATAACAAATGATGGCGTTGCAATCAATATCAGCCAGTAAATTAAAGGCCAACTAAAAAAACTACCGTGTATCTGTATGAACCTTCCGGACTTTATGAAAAAACAATCTCAGATATGGGTTGAGGCTTAGAAAAATAAAACCCTTGGGAATATGCTATACCTAAATTTTTTATAATATCCTGAATAACTTTGTCTCCTACATATTCAGCTACAATATCAGTTCCAAGTTTTTCTCCCATAAAAATTATTGTTTCAAGAACAATCATGTTTTCCTCCCTGGAATCAATATTTTTAATAATCTCTCCATCAACTTTTATATAATCAGGATAAATTTTTATTATTTCAACAAGATTTGAATAACCCGAGCCAAAATCATCTATAGCAATTTTAACATTGTATTTGCGAAATTCATTTATAAATTGAATCAGGATATCCATATCCCTGAATTCTTCATCTTCAAGTATCTCAAAAATATAATTTGAACCGTCGCCTGCTTCTTCAATTAAATCCAGCAGCATTTCCCTGAAATCTTTGGAATTGATATCATAAGCCGATATATTTATAGAGACTTTTTCTTTCCTGGATGAAAAATCACTGAAAACCTTTTTTATAAGCTGACAGCTTAACCTTTTATATACATCATACCTTTTTGCAACATCCATAAATGAGCAGGGAAGATAAACAGTACCATCTAAATCCACAATCCTCATCAAAGCCTCATAGCGGTCTATACAATTAGTCCTGTTATTATTAATACCCTGATAATATGGTACGACTCCGCCATTTTCCATAGCTCTGTTCAAAACTCCAATAATTTTCATTTCAGCTGATGATGATGAATCCCAATCCACTTTGTCATCAGATATCAAGATAAAGGAATCATTATCTTTATTGCTATGAAGACCGTTAACAGCGGCTTCAACCATATCCTCCTGGTTTAAAACTGTCACAAACCTGTTTATCACATATAAATCCTCTGTATCATGACTGATAAACTGCCAATTTTTAAAAAGAGAATTGACTATCTCCATAAAAAAAGATTCAGAAACAAAATCTTCAACAACAAATATGATGCTGTTTTCATTAACAACATAAAAATGAAGAAAATGAAAAAATTTCTGTTCTAACAAATATTCCTTAATCATATTGATATTTTTTTTAATAAACCTGAAATACTCCTCACGCCCCAGAGAATTGATAAGTATTGTTGAATTTTCAAACTTGACCATGCAAAGCTTGTCAAAATTAAATTGTTCCTCATCTTCCTTATATTTAATAAGATTATTAATTCCCAAATGTCTGTCTATATATAAATCCTTTTTTGCCTTTTCCTGCTGTGCAATAAGTCTTTCCAGTAATTTCTTATTCTGTAAAGTTACTTTTTCTTTCAATCTTTCCAATACATAGTCAATCAGAGCCTTGTTTTCATCTTCTATTTTATATAAATCAACAAAAACATCTGTATCTGGTACAACATATACATCTTCTTCTGCTACACCGCTCAGACAGCAGCTTCCATTAAAAAATTCATTGCGGTTATTTAGCCAGGATATTTCTCCCAATAAAAAAGCACCGCACACATTGTTTTCAGCATAAGGTCTTAATTCCCATTCAGCACTATTACCAAAATATAATTTTCTGAATAAACAGGAGTAGCAAAAAAGATATTCTACAGGATGATTTACTATATCCTTGCAAATATCATAAGCTTCCTGAACACACCGGGTAGGACTTGTATAGCCCAATCGAAATTTTGTCCCTGAAGGAAGTTTACTAAAATATGGAGAGATAGTTCCTTTGTCAGCATCATATTTCACAAATCTGCTGGAACCGTTATGGTCTTCAAGTATCAATTGAAATCTGGATAAAGGATCTTTTTTTACAATTTCAACCCAGTCACTATAACTCTCCTTGAAATTAATAATCCCAAAATGCTCGGCAATCCAGTCCACTGCCGGTATATTTTCTATTTCTTCAATAATACAGTCACTTGTTCTGTTAACAGTATAAACAGGGCTTACCGGTTCATGTGATATATTAACATTGCAGTATCCTTTAAGACGCTTTCCTTTATACCCGCCAATTACAATACCTTTATTCAAGACCTCAGTGTCTGTAAAAACATATCCAGGCAGATTCTTCTTCAAAATATTACCGGAGACTCCTCCTGTCAGCATAACATTTTGCAGATTATTTTCATTGAACTCTTCTACAAACCCATATACATCACTATAGTTACCGCCACACAAAACATGAATAAGAGGCATATTAAACCCATATATATCATTGAAAATTGAACCGGCAACTTCTTCAGCAGAAAGATTTTCATAGCGATACATTTTGACGAAAACTTCGGAGAAATTTAATTCTTCTATAATAATTAATTCCTGATCATCATATTGTTTACCGTCTTTTATGACTCCGCAAGTACTTGTCCCCATAATTTTTGCATTTGGAAGGAGTCTTTTTATCTGCTGTGCAAGTTCAAAAGCTTCATCCATATCCATGGTAGAAATATATACCCTGACAAAATAAACTTTATAAATATCAATACCAATGCCTGTTAATAAAGATTCAAGATTTTTTTCTTCTTTACGGTAAAGCAAGTCATATCTTTTCATTCATATTCACCGAAGTTTCAAGTCATTAGAGATTAATTTATAGCTTCATATCAGATTTAAAACAATTATCCAACCAGTAAAAATAATATTTCTTATTTTTTTTAAACATTTAAAGAAATAATTTTTAAATATTTATAAAATATCAATAAAAAATTATACTCAAGCAAATAAATAAGGTTTTATTTTTTCAATATAATACTTTGCCAGGAATCTGCCTATAAATTCCTGACCTTTATAATTTGGATGAATATCATGGTAGAGATTATTGTAATAAATACCTCCGCATTCATTCCAGTGTGGGCTTTCAATGAATCCTTTGGTAAAAAAAACCGATTCAATTCCAAAGTCTTCTGCCCTTTTTGAAACTTCCCTGCTCAATTCAAGGGACCTTTCCTGAAAAAAACCGCCATTTTCAAAAGGCGGCAATCCAGTCCAGACAATCCTTGTCTCTTTTTGTGAAAGAGTTCTAAACAAAAGGGAAAAAGCATCAAAAAAAACTTTTTCACTTATCCCGAAAGGCCATCTCAAAATACCTCTGGAATCAAAATGGTTTGCCCCGATACAAATAAACAGAATATCGGGTTCATACCTTGAAAAGAGGGTATCACAAAAATTTATCAGATCAAAAATACCAGCACCTGGGAAACCTGCCGGATTTTCTCCATTTTCTGAAACAACTGAAAGCCCTGATTCCTTTTCAAAAACTTTCCAGCATTTATAAGAATAATCTGTCTGATAACCATAAAAAATAGAATCCCCCAAAAAAGCCGACTGCATATAATTCCTTTAAAATTATAATTAAATATCAAAAATATTCTCATAAAAATTTTCAAACATCAATCTTTCTGATAATTATGATTTCCAAATTTATTTTAAAAATACTTTTACAAAACCATAATGATTCTTTTATACTCGCTAAGTTAAATTTTAAACCTTGTTATTTTTCAATTTTTTTTCAAAATTTATAAAAGAGGTAATTTCTCAATGGATTTATATGTAGCAAGGCAGCCGGTTCTTGATACAGACAAAAAAACTGTAGCATACGAGCTTCTTTTCAGAGACAGCTTTAAAAACGCATTTCCCAATGTTGACGGAGAATATGCAACTACAAAAGTACTCTTAAACACCTTTTTCTCAATGGGCATACCCGATATAACAAATAATAAGCCAGCTTTTATAAATTTTACAAAAGAACTTGTTCTTAATAAAATACCTCTTGTTTTTCCTCCAAAAAAACTGGTGATAGAAATTCTTGAAAATATTGAACCGGAACCTGAAATAATAGAGGCAGTAAAATTTTTCAGGGCAAAAAACTATAAAATAGCCATGGATGATTTTATATACGAAAAAAAATTTAATAACCTTTTAAAATTTACAAATATAATAAAACTGGATCTTCTGCAAACTCCCATTGATTCTCTACAGACTACAATAAATAAAATAAAAAAGATTAATCCAGACATAACACTTCTTGCAGAAAAAGTGGAAACATATGGCGAGTTTGAAAAAGCAAAAGAAATGGGATTCCAGTTATTTCAGGGATATTTTTATTCAAAACCTGAAATTATATCTAATAAGGATATTTCCTCCTATAAAATCTCCATTTTAAATATAGTTACAGAGTCACAGAAAGAAGAGCTGGATATGCCTATTCTTGTAGATCTGATAAAAAAAGATCCGGCAATTTCCTATAGGCTCCTTAAATTTATTAATTCAGCCTATTTTCAACGTCCTTTCCCCATAGATTCAATTAAGGATGGAGTTACCTTTATGGGAACAGATGAAATTAAAAAATTCATAAATCTTGTTGCAGCTTTAATTATTGCCGAGGATAAGCCTAAGGAACTCATCAAAATATCTATTATACGGGCAAGAATGTGTGAATTGATAGGTAAAAAACTACTAAAAACTGAATTTACCTCTGATGAACTTTTCACCATTGGAATGTTTTCTTTAATTGATGCAATGCTCAATAAGCCAATGGATGAAATTTTAAAAACAATGGGTTTTTCAAAAAAATTTGAAAATGGACTTCTTGGAAAAAACAAAACTATAAATATAATATTTCAAATGATAGAATGCTGTGAAACAGGAAATTTTATAAAGTGCAAAAATATAGAAAAAAAAAGCAAGGCCATATATAATAAATTATTTGACTTCTATTTCGATGCTGTAAAAATGGCCGATTCCTTGATGTAAAAACCGGCCTCTTTAAATAAAATTTGTAACTATTCAGCTAAAAAACATGCAGAAAAATCCTTCCAGTTAAAACTGAATAGTTACTGAAATTTTTATCTGCAAGCTTCAAAAGCCTTTTTAAAACCGGCAATCGAGCCTTTTATAACATCATCAGATACACAGAAAGATAACCTGAAATGACCCGGGCAGCCAAAGCCTGATCCTGGAACTGCAAGAACTCTCTCTTTCTGAAGAATTTTTACAAACTCCACATCATCTGATATCGGTGCCTTGGGAAAAAGATAAAAGGCTCCTTCAGGCTCGACAAAATCATAGCCTATCTCTTTCAAGCCATTACAAAGAATATCTTTTTTTCTTTCATAAGAGGCTATATCAACACTTGCACCCTGAATACTTCCAACAACACGCTGCATTAAGCCGGGAGCATTAACAAATCCCAGAATCCTATTACACAGAGTCATACCGTTAAAAAGATTCTCTCTTGATTTTGACCCTGGGTTTATAGCAACATATCCTATTCTTTCTCCTGCAAGAGATAAATCCTTGGAATATGACGCGGCAACTATTGATTCAGAATAAACACCAAGAACACCTGGAACTGAAGCATTATTAAAGACAAGTTTTCTATATGGTTCATCAGAAACAAGATATATAGTCTTTCCAAATTCCAGACTTTTTTCTTTTAAAATTTCACTGATTTTTAAAAGCTCTTCCCTTGAATAAATAACACCTGAAGGATTATTGGGAGAATTAATAAGAAAAGCTCTTGTTTGATTGTCAATGCTCTTTTCAAGCTCATCAAAATCAAGTCTGAAATTATCTTTTGAAGGAATTGTAACAAGCTCACCGCCATGATTATCAAGATAAAAATTATACTCTACAAAATAAGGTCTTGCTACAATTACCTTTTCACCTGGATTTAAAATTGTTTTCAAAATAATATTCAAAGCACCCGCTGCACCACAGGTCATTATTATTTCATTTTCAGTAAGATTTGTTTCCTGATCAATAGATGCAGTCTCAGCAATTCTTGCCCTTACATCAGGATAGCCGGCATTGGGCATATAACCATGAATACCTTCCGAGTCAATTTCAGCCTGCTCAATAAGGGAAGTTTGAAATTCAGCAGGGGGAGGCAAATTAGGGTTCCCAAGGCTTAAATCAAATACATTTTCAGCTCCAAATTCAGCCTTCATCCTTGCCCCTTCTTCAAACATCTTCCTTATCCATGACGATTTTTCCATAAAGGTTTCTATTTTATGAGCTATACCCATAACTCCTCCCTGTTTTTTGTTTTTAATCTGTAAGACAATCTATGCCTTTTGCTCTTTCTTCAAAAAATTTCTTCTTAAAAACCAGATATTGTGAATCAGCAACAGCATTCCTTAATTTTTCCATAAGATCAAGATAATAATGCAGGTTATGAATTGTATTAAGCCTGTAAACCAGAAGTTCTCTTGATTTATAAAGATGCCTTAAATAAGCCCTTGAATAGTTTCTGCAGGTTTCGCATTCACATTTTGAATCAACAGGATTCATATCTTTCGCATATCTTGCATTAGCTATATTTATATCCCCATTTCTCGTAAAAAGCTTTCCGTTTCTTGCATTCCTTGTTGGCATAACACAATCAAACATATCAGCACCAAAACCCACAAGAGTAACCAGATCCTCAGGGGTTCCAACTCCCATTACATATCTTGGCTTGTTTTCAGGCAGCATTGGAATATTGTATTCACCTGTTTCATACATCAACTCTATTGGCTCTCCCACACTTAATCCACCAACTGCAAAACCTGAAAAATCAAGCTCGCAGATCTGCTCTGCAGAAACTTTTCTTAAATCCTTATACATACCGCCCTGCACTATACCAAAAAGTGCATTATCTCTTGATAAATCCTCTTTCCATCTGTCAAAACATCTTTTTGCCCATCTGCCAGTGAGGTTAAGAGCAGCTTCAACCGCCTTTTTTTCAGCCGGATAACCTATACACTGATCAAGACACATCATAATATCAGAACCTATGCAAAGCTGAATTTCAATAGATTTTTCAGGGGTCATCATATGTCTTGATCCGTCTATATGAGATTGAAAAGAATAACCTTCCTCAATTATTTTGGAAAGGGAAGCAAGTGAAAAAACCTGAAAGCCACCACTATCAGTCAGAACAGGCTTTTCCCAGTTCATAAATTTATGAAGTCCGTTAAAAAGATCCAGAGTTTCACAACCAGGTCTTAAATATAAATGATAGGTATTTCCCAATATAATTTGAGCACCAGCTCCAATAAGATCATCTACACTGACAGATTTTACAGAACCCATTGTTCCTACAGGCATAAAAACAGGGGTTTCTATAACTCCATGGGAAGTTACAATTCTTCCTCTTCTTTCATTAAGATTTCCCCCTTTTTTTAAAAGTTCAAAAGAAAACATAAAAACAGCTCCATAATTACTCTATAAACATTGCATCACCATAACTATAAAACCTGTATTTTTTTTCTACAGCCTCCAGATATGCCGACTTTATAGTTTTAATATCTGAAAATGCAGATACAAGCATAATCAATGTACTTTTTGGAAGGTGAAAATTTGTTATAAGCCCATTTACAACTTTAAATTTATATCCAGGATAAATAAAAAGATCGCATGTGCCTTTACCTGAACGAACAAAACCTTTTTCATCTGCGGCAAACTCAAGTGTCCGAACAGAAGTTGTTCCCACAGCTATAATTCTTTTACCACTTTCTATGGATTTGTTTATCTTTTCAGCCTGATGGCTTCCAATATGATAAGATTCCCTATGAATCCTGTGCTTTCTTATATCTTCACATTCAACAGAACTGAAAGTACCATAACCCACATACAGAGTAATTTCTGCAAAATCAGCTCCTTTTTTTCTGATTTCATCAATAAGCTCCTCTGTAAAATGAAGCCCTGCCGTTGGTGCGGCAACAGCACCATTCTTTTTTGCGTAAACAGTCTGATATCTTAATTTATCGTAGGCGAAATTATTGTTTTTCCCTCTCTTTATATATGGAGGTAAAGGAAGATTTCCCAACTCATCTATTTTTCTAAGGATATCACCACGTCCTGTAAAACAAATGCTGACATGCTTTCCTTTCATACTGATTATTTTTGCATAAAAATCGTCATCAATAATAATTATAGAGCCGATTTTTGGTCTTCTTGAGGATTTCAACAGGCAATCACATTGAAAGTTTCCAGTTTTAATATATGATTCAAGCCCGCCAAGATAATCAAGAATAAAGATCTCAACCTTTCCTCCGGTTTCTTTTTTACCAAATAATCTTGCAGGAACAACCTTTGTATTATTTACTACAAAAAGATCGTCCTTTCCGATAAGACCTAAAATATCCTTAAATTTCAGATGAGAAAAAGCCTTGTCTTCTCTGTTAAAATGAAACAATCTTGAATTATCACGTTTATCCGAAGGCTTTTGAGCAATTAAATCTACCGGAAGCTCATAATCATAATCATTGATCGAAAACATGCACTTGTTCCAAAGGGTTTATAATTAAAAAAGGAGAATGGATAAAAATCCATTCTCCTGTATAAGTCTTAAGACCTTATTTCATCAATATCAGAACATAAAGCTCTTATAGAAGGAAAGGTACAAGAAGAAGAGCAACAACGTTTATAATCTTGATCATTGGGTTGATAGCAGGACCAGCAGTATCTTTGTAAGGATCGCCTACAGTATCACCGGTAACTGCTGCCTTATGGGCTTCACTTCCTTTTCCACCATAGTTATTGTCTTCAATGTGTTTTTTTGCATTATCCCATGCAGCACCACCAGTTGCCATTGAAATAGCAACGAAAAGACCTGTCACAATAGTACCGATAAGAAGACCGCCAAGAGCAATCTTGCCTAGAAGAAGTCCAACAATTAATGGAGCTATAACAGGAAGAAGAGCTGGAACAATCATTTCTTTCAATGCAAATTGTGTTACAATATCAACACAAGCAGCATAGTCAGGCTTTGCCTTATATTCCATAATACCTTCTATCTCACGGAACTGACGGCGTACTTCTTCAACAACAGCACCGCCGGCACGACCAACAGCATTCATTGCTATTGAACCGAAAAGATAAGGAAGAAGACCACCAATGAAAAGACCTATAAGAACCTTAACATTTGAAAGATCAAAAACTATTTTTGCAGAACCGCCCTGAATGGCAAATTCTTCAACATAGCATGCAAAAAGAACAAGAGCTGCAAGACCAGCAGAACCGATTGCATAACCTTTTGTAACAGCTTTTGTTGTGTTTCCAACAGCGTCAAGAGCATCTGTTGTCTCACGAACAGAATCTTCAAGCTCAGACATTTCAGCAATACCGCCGGCATTGTCTGTAATTGGGCCATAAGCGTCAATTGCAATAACCATTCCAGTCATGGAAAGCATTGCAACAGCAGCCATTGCTATTCCGATAAGACCTGCAAAATGGTTTGCAGCAGCAATAGCGGCACAAATTGTAAGAACAGGGGCTGCAGTAGACTGCATTGAAACAGCAAGACCTGCAATAATGTTTGTACCATGACCTGTTACAGAAGCCTTTGCAATATCCTTAACCGGCTTGTAAATACCTGTGTAATACTCTGTTATAACAACAATAACAACTGTAAGAACAAGTCCTACAAGAGTACAATAATAGATATTCATTTCAGAGACATCAAGTCCTGTTGCAAATTCTTTACATGCATAATAAAAAGCTACAGCAGCAATAATTGCAGCACCAAACATTCCTTTGTAAAGAGCACCCATAATGTAGTCGCTGCCTTTTCCAAGACGTACAAAGAAACTTGCAATAATTGAAGCAACTATTGAAATAGCACCAAGTATAAGAGGAAAGATAACAATCATTTCATTATCAGCATACTTAAGGTGAGCAAGAAGCATTGCAGCAACAACTGTTACAGCATATGTTTCAAAAAGGTCTGCTGCCATACCGGCACAATCACCAACGTTATCACCAACATTGTCAGCTATTGTAGCAGGGTTTCTTGGATCGTCTTCAGGAATACCAGCTTCAACTTTACCCACAAGGTCAGCACCAACATCAGCACCCTTGGTGAAAATACCGCCGCCAAGACGTGCGAAAATAGAGATAAGAGAACCACCGAAGCCAAGAGCTACAAGAGGTCCAACCTCTCCTGTAATTGTGTAAAAACCTGCAACTGAAGTAAGAGCAAGGCCTGCAACGATCATACCGGTAACTGTTCCACCCTTGAAAGAAAGTGAAAGACCTGCGTTAAGACCATTTCTTGAAGCTTCAGCAGTTCTTACGTTAGCAATAACTGAAACTCTCATTCCAATATAACCTGCTAAAAAAGAAGCTACAGCACCAACAACAAATCCAACTGCATTAAGAACACCAAGGCCGAAAAAAATAACTACAGTAATAATCGCACCAACAATAAACATTGATTTCAGCTGACGATTCAGATAGGCAATAGCACCTTCCTGGATAGCACCTGCAATTTCCTGCATCTTTTCATTTCCGGCAGGAGCACCTTTTACAACACCTGCAAGGATAAGGGAAAAAAGAATACCAGCTACCCCAACCAATGTACATGTAAGGGGCAAATTAGACATCAAAACTTCCATACAATCCTCCTTAAACTAAAGTTAAACTATTTAATTAAAATTATTCATACATACTGTATAGCCTTTTTGTATAATATCTTCTACAACTCCAGCAGCCTTTTCAATGCTGCTTTTAATGATATCTTTTTCATGGCTTTCAAAATCATGAAGTACATAGGAAACAACCTGCTCTCTTCTTTCAGGCCGTCCTATACCTATTTTAATTCTTCCAATATTTTCAGTACCAAAAGTTTCAATAATGGATTTTACTCCCTTATGTCCACCGGCCCCGCCTTTTTTTCTAATACGGATTTGCCCTGTAGGCAAGTCCAAATCGTCATAGGCAATAATTATTCTTGAAACATCAACATTAAAATAATCTGACAAAGCTCTAAGAGGAAGACCACTCATATTCATATAAGAAAAGGGTTTAACAAGAAGAATGCTGTTTTTATTTAAAAAACCTTTTCCAAACACGCCATTAAATTTTGTCTTGTCCAAAGGAATACCAAATTTTTCAACAAGGTAGTCAATCAGCATAAAACCTGTATTATGCCTGTTTCCTTCATAACCGGAACCCGGATTACCAAGACCGGCAACAAGCCACATATCAGATGACATAAATATCTTCTATTTATTCTTCAGAACTGTCACTTTCATTTTCAACATCATCAGATGTTCCTTCTTCCTCGTCTGCATCGCTTTCTTCAGCAGCAGAAGGAGCTACTATAGTTGCAATAGTAAAATTAACATCTGTAAAAATTTCCAGATTCTCTCCAAGATCAATCTCTTCTATATGAATAGATTCTCCGATATCAAGTCCTGAAACATCTACCTTTATTGATTCAGGCATATCTAAAACGCTGCAGCGAATATCAAGTTCTCTTCTTAGAGTCTGAAGCATTCCACCTGCTTCTATACCTTTGCATTCAGCTTCACCTACAATTTCAACAGGAACCCTGAAATCCATACGCTGATCTTTGCTTATAGTCAAAAAATCTGCATGGATATATTTACCGTTTGTAATATCAACCTGAAGTTCCTTAAGCATAACCTGATATTTTTCACCGTCAACAGAAAGAATTAAAAAAACTTCCATTGTATTTGTATTTTTTACAACTTTTTCAAGATCCAGTGAATTAACTGCAACATTAAAAGATTCAGTTGTTTTACCATAAACTACACCGGGAATTTTATTTTCACCTCTGAGAACCCTGCCAGCTCCCTTTCCGGTTTTCTCTCTTTTTTCAGCATCTATTGCTATAAATTCCAATTTAAACTCCTCAATATTTTCTTATCAATCAAATAAAGAAGTTACAGAATCTCCTGTATGACTTCTAAGTATTGCCTCACCAATAATCCCGGACATGGAAATGATACTTATCTTCTCCGAGCTTATTGCTCTCTCTGATAAGGGAATGGTATCCGTTGCCACAAGCTTTGTCAGAGGCGATTTTTCAATTCTTTCTATTGCCGGTCCTGAAAGAACAGGGTGAGTGCAGAAAGCATAAACCTCTTTTGCCCCCTGCTCCATAATTACCTTTGCAGCTTCAGTAAGAGTTCCGGCAGTATCAACCATATCATCAAGAATAAGAGCCTTTTTGTCTTGCACACATCCGACAACAGTCATAGAGCCTATCTGGTTTGGAGCATTTCTATGCTTATCAACAATAGCCCATTCAGCACCAAGTCTTTTTGCAAAAGCTCTTGCCCTTTCAACACCCCCCGCATCAGGAGAAACAACAACAAGATCCTGCATATCAAAAGTGGATTTTACATGATCCCTTAAAACCGGAGCAGCATAAAGATTATCCACAGGCACATCAAAAAAACCCTGTAACTGACCTGCGTGAAGATCAACTGTTATAACCCTCTGGGCACCGGCTGTCATTATCATGTCCGCAACAAGTTTTGCGCTTATAGGAACTCTTGGAGCTACCTTCTTATCCTGCCTTGCATAACCGAAATAAGGAATAACAGCAGTAATTTTTCTGGCAGCCGATCTTTTAACAGCATCAATCATAAGAAGCAGTTCCATAAGATTGTCATTGACCGGCACACATGTAGACTGCATTATATAAACATCATGCCATCTTACATTCTCATGGATCTCTATCTGAACCTCACCGTCACTGAATTTAGTGACTTTTGCCTTTCCAAGAGGCTTGCCAATATATTCAGAAATTTTGTTGGCAAGAAAGGAGTTTGAATTCCCGGCAAAAACAGTTAAATCTTTCATTGGTCCTCACGGATACAGGATTAATATGGCTGGGGCGGAAGGATTCGAACCTTCGCATGCAGGGATCAAAACCCTGTGCCTTACCGCTTGGCGACGCCCCATCATTATTAATTTTCTTGTCTAAATAAACTCTGCTGAAAAAACTTTCCAGGAAGATTTAGAATTTTTTAAAAAAAGACTTAAGGACTCATCTCTTTTTTCCCTGTTTTCATAAACTCCAAAACAGGTTGGCCCACTTCCTGACATCATGGCAATTTCAGCATCAAATTCTTCAAGCATTGCTATTATTTCTGCAATTTCTGAATTTCTTTCTTCTGACACTGATTGAAGGTCATTTATCAATTCTGATTTTACAGACAAACAATCTTCAACCAAAAGTCTTTTATTTTTTTTTACCCTGTTTGTCAATCCCCAATTAAGATTTTTATATATTTCAGAAGTGGAAAGACCTGTCCCCGGATTGACAAGTATAAGATATCTTTTTTTAAATTTATCAACAGGCGATATTAAATCACCTATACCTTTACATATTGAAGGTCTGCAATCTATAAAAAAAGGTACATCTGCACCAAGAGTTACTCCAATAGACCTTAACTCTTTTGTATCAAAAGGAGAGCCAGTCATTAAATTAAGCCCTGAAAGGACAGAAGCACAATCACTGCTGCCACCTCCCAGACCTGCGGCAACTGGAATCTTTTTATTAATTTTAATTTTTACACCAATATCAAGATTTAATTTTTCCAGAAATAAATTTGCACCTTTCCATGCAAGATTTCTTTCATCAAAAGGGATATCTCCTGTTGAATTATCATCAAAAATTATTTCTCTTCCTTCATAAAAATCCAGTCGTATTTCATCATAAAGGGAAACAGGTACCATCAATGTTTCAAGCAGATGATACCCGTCTTCACGTTTTCCTTTTATATAAAGAAAAAGATTTATTTTTGCACAAGCCTTAAGTGAAAAGCTATTTTGTAAAACTAACGACACCAAAGCCCCTGTTATAATGTTTTATAAAAAAAGAAACTTTTTCGCCCTTTTTTATTTTTTTAATAATTTTAAAATACTTTTCAGCAGAATTTACATCCTTGTGATTAACCTGAAGTATAACATCAAACCTTCTTATTCCTGCATCATAACCTTTGCCCTCGGGATTTACCTCAGAAACAAGAATTCCTTTTCCATATTCAACACCAAGCTGTCTTGCTGTATTTTTATCAATATCACGAACATTTACTCCAAAAAAAGCCTTTTTAACCGGGCCTTGACCTAAAGAAGCAATTCTGTCTTTTCTCTTGCCTATTTTGACAGAAAAAGTTCTTTTCTTACCATTTCTTACAGCAACAACCTTTACTTTGGAACCAACTTTCAAACCGGCAACAACTTTTGTAAGATCTTTGGTATTATTAATTTTTATCCCGTTAATTGAAATTATAATATCTCCAGATTTCAAACCTGCCTTTTCCGCTGGATCATCTTTAAATACTTTTGCAAGAAAAACCCCCTCAGCAGAATCAAGCCCGTAATATTCAGCCATTTTATCATCGACCTTATGTATCTCAACACCAAGCCAGCCTCTTACAACTTCTCCATTATTTTTGAGCTGTTCAATTATATTTGAAGCCAGATCAGAAGGTATGGCAAATCCTATTCCCTGAGCCCTTGCAAGAATTGCAGTATTTATCCCTACAACATTACCTTCCAGATTAAGGAGAGGCCCGCCGCTGTTACCTGGATTTATAGATGCATCGGTCTGAATAAAATCATCATAAGGGCCTGCCTGAATAACTCTTCCCTTGGCACTTACGATTCCGGCAGTAACTGTCTGCTCAAGACCAAAAGGACTTCCTATTGCCACAACCCATTCTCCTACTTTCAACTTTTTTGAATCCCCGAATTTAAGATATGGAAGCTTACTGCCTGACTTAATTTTAATCAGTGCCAAATCCGTATTGGGGTCAGAACCTATTTTCTTTGCGTCATATTCTTTGCCGTTTTTCAATTTAACAGAAATCAAATCTGCATTTTCAACAACATGGTTGTTTGTTACTATATATCCGTCAGAACTTATCAAAAAACCTGAACCAAGACTCCTTTGCTCCTGTCGAGGCATTCCCTCATAAAATTTCCTGAAAAATTCATCAAAAAGATCATTTCCACGGCCTCCTGGAGCAGGATATCTGCCATACTCTGCTTTTCTTACAGTTCTTATATTAACAACAGAATTTTCTGCTGATTTTGCAAGCTGGCTGAAATTTTCCGGAATAAATCTTGTACCAGAAGAAGCGTAGGCTGATGGATATGGAAAAAACATTGAAACAAAAATAAAGAAAAAACAAATAAATCTGCCTGTATAATTTAACATAAATAATTACCTCCTAAACAATTTTAAAATCAGGATTCCTTAACATAAAGAAGTCTTAAATCATGAAGAATGTTTTCAATAAGATTTTTTTCTTCCTTGTCAAGATTACCAAGAGTCTTCTCCTTTAACATTGCCAGCATGTCTATGGTTTGCTTTGCCATGACAATATTTTTGCTTTTCTGGCCTGTGGAAGGGTCTGGAAGAACTCCAAGATGGCAAAGGGCGGAGCCATTTAAAGACAAAATAAAGGTACTGAAATCTACCTCAGGCATAGTGCCTGTATTTGAACAATTCATAAAAAACCCCTTCAAAATAAAAATTTTAGATTAACAATCACATAAATATAATTAATTATAAATTTTAAAATTTCAAGCAACAAACAAAACTGATTGCAAAGGTATGATAAACTTTTTCCCGTACTGCTTATACTTGATCATGACCTAAAGAAGATTATTCCCTTCAAGAAGAGGCATTGGATCTACAAGATGCTTTTTTAACCAGCTCTCGCAATTTTTAAGTTTGCAGGCAAGTCCAATGAGTTCAGATATATAAAAGACAGGGAGTCTTGTATCTTTTGCCCCCCTCAATTCAAGATTAACCTGACATAATGGACAAAATGAAATAACACAGTTTGCTCCGCTTCTTTTAGCATTCTCTCTTATTTTATCCACCTGTCTGTCAGCAAGCTCGGATTTGGTTACAGCAAGATGAGCACCGCAGCACTGCTTGGCAAAACCCCATCGCATAGTTTCAACTCCAAGGGAATCAACAAATTGTATCAGCTCCGCTTCATAAGGAAGGACATCAAATCCTGTTATCCACTCAGGTCTTGTAAGGAGACATCCAAAATAAAGAACAGGTTTAAGACCTTTAAGAGGATTTACAACAGCATCCTTAAATATTTCTTTTCTTGAGTCTGTTAAAATTTCAAGAAAAAATTTTAAACGCACATTGCCCTGATAACTCCTGCCCAGGGTTGATTCAAGAATTTCATTCTTATCGGGATTATATTTCAATGTGTTTTCTGCTGTTCTAAGACGTACATAGCAGCTTGGACAGGTTACATAAAGATCTTCTATACCCTGTCTTTCAGCAAGAAGAAGATTTCTGCCCGCCAGAAGAAGAGCATAATCCTGATTTACACTGTGAGCTGGAGATGAGCCGCAGCAATTCCAGTCATTAAGTTCCTCAACCCATGCTCCCACAAGCTTCACCATTGCAAAGAGAGATTCTCCAAGTTCCTTTGCACTAGACATAAGAGAACAGCCCGGATAATAATATATTCTCGAATAATCCTTATTTTTATCCGATACACCATTCTTTTCATTTTTTTCGTCCATTAAAATGGTCTCCAATCAAACGTATCTCTTTTAATTTTTTTACTTTTGTGGGTAAAAGATCAAGTCTTCCATGTCTGAGCATTTGAAGACCAGCTCCAACATCCTTGAAGTATGAGCCTGTTGCCATCTTATACCTCATCATGAATTCAATTTCATAAACCCTTCCTCTTTTATTTACCTGATTTAAAAATTCTCTGTGGAAAGACCAGATATCAGGCTCTCCAGGAGGAACTCCTTCATCAAGGGCAATTTCTCTTAAGGCGTCCATCATATGAGGAATATGTATTCTGTTGGGACATTGGGCAACACAGGAGTAACAACCTACGCAGACCCATATGGATTTTGAACTGAGGACCTCATCTTTATAACCTAATTGTATAAGCCTTACCAGCTGGTTGGGGTAGTAATCCATAAGCTCTACAGCAGGACAACCTGAAGAACATGCCATACAATGGAAACATCCGCCCAGATAATGCCCGCATTTTTCTTCAACATCCCGAAGAAAGCCCTCGTCTATTTTTTTCATGTTATCAGTTAAAACCTTATAAAATATTCTCTAGTTATCAATTATAAATTTTTAATGCCATTTCAGTCCCAAATGAAAACAATTAGTATAGACACTACCAATTTAGATGTCAATTTTTTTAAAATATGCCTGTTCAACATTAAAAAAAGAGCCGAGTTGTTAAATTTTATCCAATCGACTTATGTAGTAATGTTTATATTTCTAAATTTCAGCTCATGGACACAGTAAATATGTCATAATTTCATGGTAATAAACCATATAGTTAGTTTAAAGAAAAGATTATTAAGACTTTAAGAGGCAGGAAACCAGAGAAAAGCACAAGACCTTCCTCTGGTAAAAAAATTATTTCATATTTTTCTCAACAAAATCCCAGTTTACAATAGCCCAGAACTCTTCAAGGTATTTGGGCCTTGCGTTTCTGAAATCAACATAATAGGCATGCTCCCAAACATCACAGGTAAGAAGCGGAGTTTGTCCATTTGTAAGTGGAGTTGCGGCATTACTTGTGCTTTCAAGTGAAAGAGAACCATCTTCATTTTGCACAAGCCATGCCCAGCCTGAGCCAAAAGTACCCACTGCTGTTTTACTGAACTCTTCCTTAAATTTTTCAAAAGACCCAAAAGCCTCGTTTATTTTTGCAAGCAATGCCTCTGATGGCTTTGTTGAGCCCTTTGGTGCAAGGCAATTCCAGTAAAAAGTATGGTTCCATGTTTGTGCGGCATTATTGAATACTCCACCGCTTGATTTCTTAACTATATCTTCAAGAGACATTTCTTCAAACTCTGTTCCCTTGATAAGATTATTTAAGTTGGTAACATATGCTTGGTGGTGTTTTCCGTGGTGATATTCCAGGGTTTCTTTTGAAATTACAGGTTCAAGAGCATTCATTTCAAATGGAAGTGCTGGTAATTCATGTGTCATATTTTCCTTCTCCTCCTGTCCTTAAAGGACAAATTTTAATTGACTGACTTGTATTTATTTTCATTGATGCATAACCTCATCATTTCTGATTTGGAATAAAATATATTGCATTTTTTGATAAAGTCAAGTTTGGCAGGGGCAGGAAAGGACTTGTTATATATTAATTATTCTTAAAAAAAAGCTCCTCCAAAATATCCTTTTTCAGGCTCAAAAGAAAAAAAATTTGAATTTTGAAGTTTATTTAAAAATACTGAAAATGACTCAAAACTTTTGCCTGCTCCAAGTCCATGAGCCTTGATATAAGCTTCCTTTAATGTCCAAATCTTAAAAAACATATCTTCCTGCAAATTCCGGGGAAGGCAATTTAAAAAATCTTTTTCTTCGGAATGGAAATATTTTTGAACTATGAGCTTAAAATTTTTAATTTTTCTAAATTTTTCAACATCAATTCCACAATGGCTGAATTTTGAAAAACAAATAAGAATAATATCTCCTGAGTGGGAAAGATTAAATGAAAAATAAGGCTCATCTTTTGATAAAATTATCTCTGGTTTTCCTTTATCTCCATATGAAAAACAAATTTTATCAGGTTCTTTTTCAAGATATCCTGAAATAAGAAAACGAAGAATTGACCTTGAGATAATAAAAAGTAATCGGTCATTTTCAATTTTAAGGGAACGAGCCTTCTTTACTTCATCCGATGACAAAAATCCTGCAAAAAACTCCATATCCTTTTTAAGCTTTGAAACCTGACATTTCCATATTTCAAAACCCTTTTCAAATTTTATTTTAGAAGTTTCTAAATCAAAGGAAAATATATCTATTTTATTTTCATATGGAATTTTTTTATACACTGATTTTTTTATCACTTTTTTCCCATATTTGATTTAAAAAACAAGTTTGATAAAAGATAAGGATGCTGTTTTTTTTATAAGATGTTTTTTATATGCAAAATATTTTCTCTTGCAGATGTTTATTTTTTTGCATTTATTTAAATCCATATTTTCAATTCACTTAATGCTGTTGAGTTCATCAAATATGGCTCGTTTATTTTTACTGCAAGTTTTTGCATGTTATCAAAAAGTTCATGAAGAGACCAGGTGGAGACAATCTCTCTGGAATCAGAATAATGAGCTGCAACATGACCCCACATATGTTGAATTGCATTTCTTATCCCCCCGGCAGAAGGTGCAAAATGAAGTTTTTTTGTTAATAGATTAAAAAGCGATGAAAAGTCCTCATCTGGAGACATACCTGCTACAGTTCTTCCAATTTTCTTATATAAAACAACATCTCTGGCTAAAATTGAATATTTATGATGGCTCCATAGCTGTTGAGCTGTTTGAGGCAGAAAAATACGCCCTTTTTCCTTTTCAAGATATTTTTTTGCAAGAATATGAAGCTGTGTTACTGGTTCATCAATATAATCCGGCGGCCATAAACCTTTATTATCATTCATGTTCACAGGAGACCTTTCATTAAAGTTTCTAAGCTCCATCTCTGCTGACAATAATTTATGCCGTGCTGTTAATGCCCAGCCATAGCCTGACCACCTGAGAGTTTCAGGATGTTTGGAGTATCCTTTTTTATTATTAGTAATTATTGAAACTATTCCATGCAATTCCCTGTGTTCACCAAGCAGACTCTGCCTGTTGAGATAACCCGGATTAAGATCCCAAATTCTCATTTACTTCCTTTATAAATACAGGTTTTCTTTCCACCATCAGTTCAGGAGAAACCTTAGTTTCTCAACTGTCTTTTTTAAACATGCCAACCATTTGAAATGATTTAACACCAAAAACAGAAATTGTTCAGTTAAATTTTCAACTATGTTAAATTTAGCAGGTAAATTTTGAATGTCAAAACTTGTTATACAAACTTTTATATGCTACAAATTCGACTATACAATTAAAATAACAAATTTCAGGAGAAAAAAATGGATCTTGAACAATATTTTAAAGATGCAAACGGTTTTGGTGTGTTATCAACAGCTGATGAGACAGGTAAGGTCAACGCTGCCATTTATTCTAAACCACATATGATTGACGGATATGCCTGCTTTATAATGAACAAAAAACTCTCCAAACAAAATCTGGACAAAAATCCTTATGCACATTTTCTTTTCATGGAAAAAGGTGAAGGGTATAAGGGGCTTCGGATTTCCCTTGAAAAAGTAAAGGAAGTACAAGACGAAGAACTGATCGCAAGTCTTTCGAGAAGAAAAGAGGCTTCAATGATGAAAAAAGAAAACTCTTCACAATATCTGGTTTCCTTTAAAATTATAAAAGTAGTTGAACTGATTGGCAATAAAGAAGTTAAAATATAATAGAAAAAACAACGACTACTTAACTTGTCAAAGAATCTCCCTCTTTTATTTGAGGGAGAAATCAATTATAAAATCAAATATATATCAAAATTAGACTTGTGGTTTTTATTGGCTCTAATCTAATCCCTAATTTGTCATTTCTGTATAGAATATAAGTAGGTATCAGGGAACTGCTTTAATGATTGACAACCAATTAATGTGGTGGTATTTATTTTTTCTTGAATAAGATGAGTTTTTTCAAGTTTTTACAACTGATATAGCAGCTTAAAGAGGTGGTAATATGTTTGGGGGAATAAGTGTGCCGGAGCTTATTATTGTACTTATTATAATTCTTCTGGTTTTTGGGGCAGGCAAACTCCCTGAAATCGGAAGCGGACTTGGAAAGGCAATAAAAAACTTCAAAAACGCATCCAGCAGTAAAAAGAATGAAGAACAGAAAGAACAAAAAACAATAAATAATGATAAAGCAGATTGAGTCAAGATATTTATAATATTTTAAGGAAGGGATTGACAAAGTTTAATTTAAACCGTATTCGATCATATATACTGCTGAAACTTTTTCAGAAATAATAAAGATTCATATCTGAAAAACACAATAAAATTTACGCCGCAATATTCAGTAGTTATAAAAGATAAAAAAGTTTAAAATCTGCTTTTAAATTTATACTTAAAGCGATTTTGATCCATAATTTAACTTAAACCCAAGGAGAGATTAATGGCTTTAGATTTAGCGGATCCAAGAGATCAGGAATTTTTGATTTTTGAAGTTTTTGACGTTCCATCTGTCAGCAAGAGTGAAAAATATGCTGACTTTAATGAAAAAACATGCAAAATGGTTTTAAAAGCAGCAAGAGATCTTGCTGTTAAAGAAATTCTTCCAACCAACAAGGCAGCTGATGTTGAAAACGGACATCCTGATGGAATAAAGCTTGAAAACGGTCAGGTTCATGTACCACCTTCATTTGTTGAGCCTTATAAAGCATATTGTGAAGGTGGCTGGCTGGCAATGTGTGATGAGGACCAATACGGTGGACAGGGAATGCCTCATGGCCTTGCAATAGCTGCCGGAGAACTTTTCACAAGTGCAAACTGTGCATTTGTAATGTATCCTGGACTTACCCACGGAGCAGGCAACATTCTTAAAGAATTTGGAACACAGAAGCAAAAAGACCTGTACGTCAAAAAACTTTTTACAGGAGAATGGGGCGGAACAATGTGCCTTACCGAGGCAAACGCCGGTTCAGACGTTGGAGCTCTTGAAACAACTGCGAAAAAAAATGATGATGGTACATACTCAATCACAGGAAACAAAATTTTTATTTCTGGCGGTGATTCAGACCTTGTTGACAATATAGTTCATCCTGTTCTTGCAAGGATTGAAGGTGCTCCTGCTGGTACAAAAGGTATTTCTCTTTTTCTTGTTCCTAAATACAGGGTAAATGATGACGGTTCCATAGGTGAATTCAACGACGTTGAAACTGTAGGTATTGAAGAAAAAATGGGAATCCATGGAAATGCAACATGCTCTCTTGCATTCGGTTCAAAGGGAAATTGTGTTGGTGAACTCATTGGTGAAGAAAACAAGGGAATGAAATATATGTTCCTTATGATGAATGAAGCACGTCAGGGTGTTGCTCTTCAGGGCCTTGGTTTCGCTGCTGCTTCTTATGCAAATGCAGTAAACTATGCAAAAGAAAGAATCCAGGGACCAAATCTTCTTGAAGCTTTTAATCCTGATCCTGTAAAAGTTCCTATTATTCAGCATCCTGATGTAAGAAGACAGCTTCTTACAATGAAAGCCTATGTTGAGGGATGCAGATTCCTTTGCTACTATCTTTCAAGATGTTTTGACCTCGCTGAACTTGCCGGAACAGATGAAGAAAAAGACAAATGGCAGGGTCTTATTGAAATACTTACACCTATTGCAAAAGCATATTGTACAGATAAAGCTGTTGAAGTTGCATCAAGTGGTGTTCAGGTATACGGAGGATACGGTTTTATTGAAGAATATCCTCAGGCACAGCATTATAGAGATGCAAAAATCACATGTATATATGAAGGTACAAATGGTATCCAGTCCATGGATCTTCTTGGCCGCAAGCTTGGTATGAAAAAAGGCAAGCCTTTGATGGATCTTATGGGTGAAGTTATGGCTACAATAGAAAGAGCTAAAAATGCCGGGCTTACAGATATTTCTGACAAACTTCAGGAAGCTCTTAATAAAGTTGGTGATGTTGCCATGACAATAGGTAAAACAGCAATGAGCGAAAAAATAATGGACGCTTTTGGTTCAGCAACCCTTTTCCTTGAAATCTGCGGCGATATGTGCATGGCATGGGCTCTTGCAGAAAAAGCTGCTGTTGCTCAGGAAAAACTTGAAAAAGCAAAGAAAAAAGATCTTCCTTTCTATGAAGGTCAGGTTATAACTGCAAGATTTTTCTATGAAGTTCTTCTTCCAACAGCAATGGGACGTATGGATGCTGTTAAAAATACTTCAGGAACAGTTATGGCTATGCCTGAAGCAGCTTTTGCTACAAAATAAGTAAAATTTAAAATTCATGTAAATTTACAGGCAGGGTTTTTTACCCTGCCTTTTTTTATGTTTAATTATTCAGTTTAAATTAGAACGTGAGCTTGATATGGATAAAAACGCAGGTATCATTGGCACAGGAAAACTTGGGATAAATATTTTACACCACTTAAAAAAAAATGGCATAAAAATATCGGGTATATTTAATAAGGATATATTCAAATCAGAAACAACTGCAAAAAAAGCCGGAGTAATTTTTTTTAAAGACAAAAACATTCTTGTCCATGAATCAGATATAATTTTTATTACAACTCCAGATGATATTATACATAAAGTTGCAAATGAAATTGCATCAAATAATAATGAGCTGGGTAATAAAATTTTTTTCCATTGCAGCGGCTCCCTGCCTTCAACCATCCTTGAAAACCTTGAGAAAAAAAATGCTTTGACAGCTTCAATGCACCCACTGCAGAGTTTTGCAGGACTTTTGGAAGAAAAAAATCCATTTAAAAATATAATAATGGGAATAGAAGGCAATAAACAAGCTGTAGAAACAGCAGAAATAATTTCAAAAAAACTTGGAGCCATTCCATATTTTCTTAAAACAGAGGGGAAAATCCTTTATCATACAGCAGCAGTAACTGCCTCCAACTATCTTGTTACCCTTACAGAAAAAGCACTTGAGCTTCTTGAAACCGCTGGTATTGAAAAGGAAAAAGGACTAAATATTATTACCCCGCTTATGAAAGGTACTATTGAAAATATAATTTCAAAAGGTACTAAAAAAGCTCTTACAGGTCCTGTTTCAAGGGGGGATTATGAAACTGTGAAATCGCACATGGAACAGATAAGTAAAAAAGCCCCTGAAATTAGAAGTTTTTATAAAATAATGTGTGAAGAAACAATAAAACTTGCTGAATCTTCGGGAGCAATAAACAGAAGCCAAAGTAAAAAAATAATCAAGGCTCTTGAATAACAATAAAAACTTTCGAACTCCAACTAAGCTTATATATTCATTTTATCAAATTCTGTTTTTATTGAATCAGGAATATAACCTGATGAAACCTTTTTTAGAATACCAAGGGTCTTTATTCTTTCTACAAATTTAAAATGCCCCGAAGAAAGGGCTTTCTCAAAAACAAGCCTTGGAGCCTGTCCTCCAGAGCCTGGAGAATCAAAAATATCATGAACAAAAAGATATCCATTTTCTTTTATTTTTGGGGACCAGACCAGATAATCCCCAAACTCTGTTTCCAGAGAATGGCCGCCATCTATAAAAAGAAATGATAAGGGAGTTGTCCACACAGCTCCTATTTTATGTGAACTGCCTACAACAGGAACTACATATTCTTCAAGTCCTGCCATAAACAAGGCTCTTCTAAAAAAAGGAAGGGTATCAATTTTTTCAGATTCCCTGTCAAAAAGTTCTTTATCAAAATATTCTTCTCCGGGCTGCTGCTCTTCTGAACCTCTATGATGATCAATTGAAAACATAAGATTATTTCCTTCCCTGCATCCAGCTCCAAGATACAGGGACGACTTCCCGCAATAGCTTCCTATTTCAAGACCTGGAAGCTTTAGTTCAAGAGAGGCTTTTAAAGCAAAATTATATAAAACATCCCCCTCTTCCTTATCAAGAAAACCTTTTGTGTTTTCTATCAAATCAAGATTATACATAATAAAACCTTTAATAATTTCAAATTTATATAAAAATTATGTTATTCAATTAATAACTTTTCTTGGTTTTGAACCATCGGCAGGTGCAACAATCCCATCTTTTTCCATCTGCTCTATCATCCTTGCGGCACGGTTAAAACCGATTCTTAAATGCCTTTGCACCATTGAAATTGAAGCCTGTTTTTTCTCTCTCACAAGATTTACAGCTTCAATATATTTTTTATCATCACTCTCAGATTCATCCCCTGCTGAACCAAAAACATCCTCAAAACTTGCGGTTTCACCATTTAAAATCTCATCAATATAGCAGGGAGTTGCACTTTCTGATACAAATTCAACAACTTTTTCAAGTTCATCTTCTGATATAAATGCTCCATGAATCCTTCTCATACTTGCAATACCCGGAGGAATAAAAAGCATATCTCCTTTTCCAAGGAGCTTTTCAGCACCATTATTGTCAAGAATTGTTCTTGAATCAACTTTGGAAGAAACCTTAAAAGCAATTCTTGTTGGAAAATTTGCTTTTATAATTCCTGTCAGAACATCAACAGAAGGTCTTTGAGTCGCAATAATCATATGGATTCCTGAAGCTCTTGCCATCTGGGCAAGTCTTATAAGAGCTGTTTCAATCTCTTTTGAGGCAACCATCATAAGGTCTGCAAGCTCATCAATAATAACAACAAGAAAAGGGAGTTTTTCAAGTTCATCTTCATCATCTTCAGAATCTTTATTTTTTATCCGCTTTTCAATTTTTTTATTATAGTTCATATCTTCTTTCCATTTCTCTTACAGCCCAGAACAAAACATTTTTGGCCTTTTTCATATCAGTTACAACAGGTGTCATAAGATGTGGAATACCCTGATATACAGAAAGCTCTATTCTTTTCGGGTCAATCATTATCATTTTGACTTCATCAGGAGATGCCTTATAAAGAAAACTTGTTATCATCATATTCAGGCAAACACTTTTTCCGGCACCGGTTGCCCCGGCTATCAAGAGATGGGGCATTTTTTCAAGACTTACAACAACGGGGGTCCCTTCAATATCCTTGCCAAGACCTATACTTAAAGGAGATTTACTTTTAATGAATTCATCAGTTGCAAGAATTTCCCTGCAATAAACAGAAGATCTTATCTGGTTTGGGACTTCTATTCCTATAACGGATTTACCAGGAATCGGTGCAACTATTCTTATGCTTAAAGCCTTTAATACAAGGGCCAGATCATCTGACAGATTTGCAACCCGGCTTATTTTTATACCTGGTGCAGGTTTATATTCAAAAGTTGTAACAACAGGTCCTTTTGATACAGAAACAACCTCTCCTTTAATACCAAAATCTGTAAGCTTGTTTACAAGAATTTCAGACTTTCTTTTTACCTCTTCCTCTGATTCACTTAAATCCTCATTTTCAGGATAACTTAAAAAAGAATAAGGGACTGAAATATTTTTATTTTTATCAGTAAGATTGATATTTTCAGATGTTTTTACAACCTTTTTTACAGGAAAAGGTTTTGGCTTAACCTTTTTTTCTTCCTTTATAACTTTTGAAGGAGCAGATGACTCAAGTCTGTATATTTTTTCCTTCTCTTTTTTTTCTTTCTTTTTTCTTAGATATTCACTGAAAAAAAGAAGTGTTTTTCCATAAAAAAGTTTTAAATATTTAAAGAAAGATTTAATTGCTGACAAGAAAAAACCAAATCTTAAACCTGTGGCAAACATAAATCCTGCAATAAAAATGAAAAAAAGAAAAATTAAAGAACCTGCCTCATTTAAGTATTTTTCAAGAAACTCCCTTAAAAAACCTGTAACAAGAGGATATTCAGGAATCTTAAAAAAAGATGATCTTGTCAATGTTCCAGTGGAAATAATAAGAACAAAAAAACCTGATATTCCCATGAGGCCTTTTAAAAAAAAATCCTTATTTCTGAAAATAAAATAAGACTTTAAAAAAAGAAAACCAGGAATCCATAAAGCTCCTGTTCCAAAAAAATCGTATAGTGAACCGCAAAAATAGGCCCCTATAATACCAGTATAATTTTTTATGCTTACTGAAGAAACTGCGTTATTAAAAGAAGGATCTGAAGGAGAATAACTGAGAAAGCCAAAAAACATAAAAGTTGCTAAAAAAAATATAAAAATACCTGTAATTTCTTTTTTCATTTTAACCTATAATTTAAACCTCCATAATTTTTATAAGTATCACAGGTTTTCTTCTTATTGTAAAATAAAAATATTGTCTTAAAGCCTTTTGAAGTCGGCTTTTTATAATTAAAATCCTTTCAGGAAGATCAGAATCAATATCTTCAACTATCTCAAGAATAACACATTGAGCATCCTGAAGAAGATGTCCTGTTTCATTGCAGAAAACAAACCCGCGGGATTCAAGCTCAGGCCCGTAAACAATTGCTCCGGTTTCCTCATCAATTATCATTGTAACGATTGCTATCCCATCTTCTGATAAAACACGTCTTTCCTTTAAAAGACTGCGTCCAACATCTCCAATCCCCTTACCGTCAATGAGAACCCTTCCTGTAGGCACAGTCATTCCTATATTCCCGCCGGATTCATCAAAAATAACTTCCTGACCATTTTCAACAAGAAGGACATTATTTTCAGATATACCCATACTGCGAGCCAATTCAGCATGATGAAAAAGATGTCTGTACTCACCATGAATAGGCATAAAAAATTGAGGCTTCACAAGGTTTATCATCATTTCAAGCTCTCCTCTGTAGGCATGGCCGGAAACATGGACATTTGCTATTTTTTCATAAATAACATTAGCTCCAAACTTATAAAGATTATTTATAATCTGGGTTATAGCCTTTTCATTTCCCGGTATAAACTTGGATGATAAAATAACTGTATCTCCACGTTTAATATTAATCTGCCTGTGAACCCCATCAGCCATTCTTGCCAGAGCAGACATGGGTTCTCCCTGACTTCCTGTTGTTATGATTATAACGGAATTGTTTTTAAAATAATTTACATCCTCAATTCCAATTTCCATGTCTCCAGGAACTCTTAAAAAACCATTTTCTTTTGCAACTTTGACTGTGGTTTCAATACTTCTTCCATTAAAAGCAACTTTTTTACCATACTTTCGTCCAATATTTACAATCTGCTGAATCCTTGCAATATTAGATGCAAAAAGGGCAACTATTATTCTGCCTGAACTCTCCGAAATCAGATTTTCCAGACTTTCTCCAACTTCCATCTCTGAAATTGTATAACCTTGTTTTTCAACATTGGTGGAATCAGACAAAAGACATAAAACACCTTTCTCACCAAACCTTGCAAACTTGTTTATATCTGTAGACATTTCATTTATAAGAGAGGTGTTAATTTTGAAATCTCCTGTATGGATTATCCGGCCCAGAGGAGTTTCTATACACATACCTGCACCATCTATAGTAGAATGAGAAACTCTTATAAAATGTATGGTAAAAGGACCAAGCTCCAGGCTTTCGTTTATATTAATTTTTCTTAAATCATTTGAAACAGGCACCTCGGAATCTTCAAGTTTTTTACCAACTATTCCAAGGGTGAAAGGTGTTGCAAAAACAGGAACTGAAAGTTCTCTTAAAAGAAAAGGAACCCCTCCAATATGATCTTCATGGGCATGGGTAAGAACAACCCCTATTATCCTGCTGGAGTTTTCCCTTATATATGCAAAATCAGGAATTACAATGTCCACTCCAAGCATATAATCCTCAGGAAACATAAGGCCGCAATCTATAATTATAATGGAATCATCATATTCCACTGTCATCATATTAAGCCCTATTTCTCCAAGTCCCCCTAAAGGAACTATTTTAAGCATTTAAAATCCTTTCAAAAATCATAAAAAACTAAATATTTACATTAGCCTCTACAAGAATATTGTCAACAAGATCAACAAGCCATCTAATCTGCTCAGGGTTTGCATATCCCATGCATGAACATCTCATCCTTTTACCTGATCTCACGAGAAACTCTGCTGTAAGGCTTGTTTTTCCAAGGGTAATTGTAAAATAGTGGGGAGAGCATGTATCATGTTGTTTTTGCTCTTTATTAAGTAAATTTTTGTCGAGTTCAACAAAAAAAACTTCTTCTTTCAGATAATTTTTAAACTTTTTTAAAAGAATTTCTTTAATGGACAAAATATCTTTGTCATACAATGAGTCTATAACATATTGCTTCATTTTTATCTAATAAAGTTAAAAGTTTAAAGATTAAGATAACAAAAAATATTAAATTTGAGGAGATGGACAGTAAAAAACTCCTGTAAAGAATAAAAAAACCCGAAGCATAAAAAATACTCCGGGGAAAAAACTTTTTTTTAATTTTCTTCAACTACAATAGCACCTTCACTGCAAACTTCAACGCAGCTCTCGCATCCAACACATTCTTCAGCATTTACAGGGTTTGATTTGCCATCTACTATCTCAAAAACTTCCACAGGGCAAATATCAACGCACTCTTCACAAGCTGTACACTTTTCTGAATCAACTACAGGGTTAAAAGACATACTACCTTCCTCCTTCATAATATAAATTTGTTATACTTTCCCTCTTCCTGTTAAACAGGCTCATTATTTTATATTTATATTTCTTTACAAAATCAGTGTCAAGGCAAATACCAAACTTTAGTAGATGATTTCTCTTTTTTAAAAATATTTAAGGAAAAATCAATCTGATCTTTTTGCCAAATATTTTATTTTCTTTATTATAATTTTTTATAAAAAAAAATCTTTCTGCAAGCAATTCTCCAAATGACAATTTGGAAATAAATTGTCTGTATTTTTTTTTATTTACAGACAAAAAAATGCTCTCTGATTCAATAAATTCCATACCAATTTCTTCTAAAAGTTCCATGTATATTTTTTTATCTGTCAGCCATAAATTAATGTCGCAGCCTGTTTCAATAAATATTGCAAGCCAGGATTTTATAATATTTATTAAAAAGCTAAATGGTAATTCATGAGTATTTTCAATAGCTTTGTTTACATCTTCTCCAAAAGGTTCTGCTTTTAATATAGATTGAAAAAGCTCCTTTTCTTTTTTATTAATTTCAAGCAATTCAGATTCTATCTCAAGCTGTTTTATATTATAATCAGCAAATAATTTTAAAATAACCCCAGAATTTAAAATTTTATTATCGTCTTCAAGCTCATAAGTATTTTTTTCTGATTTTAAATTCTTAATTATCTCGTACGGCGAGTCTTCATCTTTCTTTCTGAAAGTTTCAGATATCAAAAAAGTCCTGTCTTCAAGTGAAGTATAATATTTGTAAAAATTTTCTATTTTTGAAAGCATTGAATCCGAAGGTACATAAATATTTTGATAAAATCCTCTGTTTTCAACATTTACAGAACCGGCAGAAATCAAGGAAAGCAAAATTTCATCGGCTTTAGTTTTTTCAAAAACAGGGCTTGGATGGAAAGTGTATGGAAAAATCAAAGGCATCATTTTTAAATTCTCTTTAAAGTATTTTTTCAGATAATATTTTTTTTATCTCATCAGAAACAATTTCTTTATTTTCTGATGCATCAATAATATAAAATCTGCTGTCTTTATCTTGTTTTGCAAGCTCTAAAAAACCATTTCTTATTTTTTCGTGAAATTCAATTTTCTCATTATCAAATCTTGATTCATCTATATTTCTTCTTCCTGACTCAAAATCCTTATGTATTCTTTCCATGCCTTTCAAGGGTGCAATATCAAGGAGAAAGGTAATATCTGGAACAAAATCTCCAAAAATAAATCTATGAGCTTCTTTTATAAAATCAGTATCAAGTCCTTTTGCATATCCTTGATATACATAGGTACTGTCAATAAAACGGTCGCACAAAACCACCATATTTTTTTCAACAGCAGGTAAAATAACCTTAAAATAATGCTCGGCCCTGTCGGCAAGATATAAAAAAAGCTCAGCCTTATAATCAATACCATCATTTTCAGGAGACAACAAAATTTTCCTTATATCCTTTCCAATACCTGTGCCTCCCGGCTCTTTTGTTATAATATAATCAATATCTTTTTCTTCAAAAAAACCGGCTGTTTCTATTAACTGGGTAGATTTACCTGCACCCTCTCCACCGCAAAAAGTAATTAAATATCCCTTATTAATTTCACACCCCCGAAAAGAAATTTGTTTTTTTTCCAGAAAATCCTGATATATTCCACAAACGCAAATCAGAAATTTTTTATAAATATTATTTAAATTTCAAAAAAGCAAGAACATGAATAAAAAACTGCAGATACTATATATTTTCTTTATTATCATATCCTTCAAAGGGATTATTCATTCAGAGGAATTTATAAAAAAAGGCTCTGATATCAAGATAAATGCAGATAAAATAATTTTTAATAAAAATACACAGACAATAAAAGCCTTCACAAATGTGAAAGTAAGTTCATCGGGTATGATTCTGACTGGCGACAGGCTTTTTATGGACCCAAAAAATCAAATTTTAAGTGTAACAGGTCATGCTTCCTTAAAAAAAGATACAGACTCTTTCAATGGAACATCTATTTTTCTTAATTATAAAACCAAAAAAGGGGTGATAAAAAACGGAAAAATATTCATAGGTGAAATAAATCTGTATATAGGTGGAGAAACAATAGAAAAAACATCAGAGAAAACCTTTTTTATAGAAAAAGCATCAGTAACCTCATGTGAGGATCCAAAAAATAACTGGGAAATTAAAGCAGGCAGGTTAAAAGCAACCATTGACGGCTATGGATACGCATATAATGCGACTTTCCACACCATGGAACGGCCTGTTCTTTATACTCCATTTTTATTCTTTCCAGTAAAGAGTAAAAGAGAATCAGGGCTTCTAATACCACAAATCGAATTTTCAGACAAATATGGAATGGAATACAGTCAGCCCCTTTATATAACCTTGACTGACAGAGCTGATGCTACAATTTATTATAAATATATTGAAAAAAGAAGTGACAGAAAAGGCATTGAATTCCGTCTTAAAGCAAGCAAAGACAGTTTTCTGCAATTATTTTACAATGAAATAAGAAAGGACCCTTATTTATATAAAGCCGATGAAACTGACTTTCTTCCCCAAAAAACAAGATACTGGTTCGCAATGAAATCTGACAATTCCATTGCAGGCTTTAAAATAAATATGGATATTGACCTTGTAAGTGACCCTGACTATCTTGAAGATTTTGATGACGGATATCTTGGATATGATTTCATAGAAAAAAGATTAAACAAAAATTTTGGAAGGGATTTAGAGCCGGAAGATGATTATTCAAGAACAAATAAAGTCTATATTTCAAAAAATTATTCCCCTGGCTTATTTGAAACAGAATTTCTATGGATAGATGATCTTGTTATAAAAGAAACAGATAGTAAAAACAAAACAGTACAAAGGCTTCCAAAAATAAGTTTTACAGGCAACAGAAAAAATATCGGCAGTTCTTCATTTCAAACCTCTTTTGAATCAGATTTTAATTATTTTCATAGAATAAACGGGAAAAAAGGAAGCAGACTGAATTTTACACCTGTAATTTATTATCCATTCTCTTTTTCCAACTATCTTGATATAGAGCCGTCTTTTTATGTTAATGAAACCCTCTGGTACACAAAAAAGAATGAGGATAAAAATCATTTCAGGCAATTATATAGCTTTGATATAAAAACATCTTCTTCCTTTTACAAGATATTCAACATTTATGGGAAAAATATTGAAAAAATAAAACATATAATCTCCCCTGAAATAAACTTTTATTTTGTACAGGAAAAAGACCAGAACAAGCTCCCCTATTTTGATGATTTTGACAGAATAGAACAAAAAAAAGAAATAGAGTTTAAACTTTTACAAACACTTACTTCCAAAGAAAAATGGCCCTCATCTGAAACAGATACCCAGGAAAAATATAATTACAGAGAAATACTTAAGTTTGAACTTTCACAACTATATGACTTCATAGAAAATAAAAAGGAAGATGAATCAGACGGGCAATACGAGGCAAAACCGTTTAAAGATCTAAAGGCAAAAATAAAATTTTCACCTTCAGACAGATTTAATATGGAATTTAACTCTGAGTGGTCCCATTATGACCATCTTATGACAGAAAGCAATATAAGGCTTCAGACTCTTACAAAAAAAGGCTCTTCCTTTGACATTGAATACAGATGCACCCGTGATGAAGATGAATCCTTAAATATAGATACTAATTTTGTTATTTCAAACTCCATAAAAGTCAGTGCAATGTTTAAAAAAAATATCATGGAAGAATCTATAAGAACAGGTGATACAGAAAAAGAAATCGGTATTGAATATAGTGCACAATGCTGGACAGCAAATATTCTTTATAATCAAAAGGATTATTACAATAAAAGAAATGACGAAAAAAAAGTAACCCTTCAAATAACCCTGAAAAGCCTTGGAGGAATCTATCAAAGTCTGTCTGATTGAAAAAACTCTTTAAGCTGAAACATAAAAAAATAACCGCTACTTTTTTTACATAAGACAAGATCATCACTTGACTTATTTTTCAGGTGCATTTATTTAAGCATTTGATCTGAAAATTATATTCTGGAGGCAACAATGAATAAACTTGATTTAATTTCACAATTAAAGAACGAAGCAAAACTTACAAAAGCAGAAGCATCGGAAATAGTAAAAATATTTTTTGACGCAATGACAAATGCTCTGTCAAAAGGAGAAAGGGTTGAAATCAGAGGACTGTGCAGCTTTTTTATTAAAGAATACAAAAGTTATACAGGAAGAAATCCAAAGACAGGGGAAAAGGTTAAAATTCCCCCGAAAAAACTTCCTTTTTTCAAATGCGGAAAAGAACTTAAAGAAAGAGTTGATTCCCTGGCTTGAATTTTACCCCGGCACAATAAGCGGATAATTTTCTGACAATGCAAAAAATTGAAAAAAGCTTTGAAAATATAATAAAAAAAAAGGCATTTCCGCCTTCAATGCTTTTTACAGGCCCGTCAGGAAGCGGTAAATCTGAATTCGCAGTAAAACTTATGATGGTTTTAAATTGTACCGGGGAAAAAACAGGCGAGATAACTCCTTGTGGAAGATGCAGAAACTGCCGGCGGATAAATCAGCTTCTATATCCTGATTTTATTATAATTGAGCCTTATAAAAAAAAAATTAAAGTAGAAGAAATAAGGGCTCTTAAATCAACTCTTTCTATGAAACCTTTTGAAGCAAGGGAGAGAATTGTTTTAATCAAGGACGCTGACTGCCTTGGCAGACATTCAGGTAATGCTCTTCTTAAAATGATGGAGGAACCTCCTTCCAGAACTCATTTTATTCTGACATCGACAAATTATGCTGATATACTGCAGACCATCAGGTCAAGATGTTATTGTATAAAATTTTTTCCTGAGCATATAAAAGACTCCCGACCCTTTGATTTGGATTCAGTTTTTTTACATTCAGGACAGATTTTTTTTAAAAAAAAAGATATTTTTATAAAAATAATTCAAAAACTCATTGAAGACATGTTTCAGACAAACAATATTATTGTTTTTGCAAGTGAATACATTTCGCAAAAAAAAGATGATGTTGACTTGTTTTTGTCTCTTATGACAATTGTTTTAAGGGATATCATTGTATATAAGCATATTCAAAAACATATTTATATTGAAAATATAAAAAAAACTATTGAACAAAGCAGCAAAAAAATTGAAAATAAAAAATTGTTCAAGGCCGCAGAAACAATAATAAGTACACATGGAAACCTTGAAAGCAATGTAAATATAAAAACATTTATAGAATCGCTGCTACTTAAAATTCAGGTAATTATAAATGAAGACCAATACTAGATTAATCTCAGGGGTAAGATTTAAACCGGCAGGCAAGATATACGACTTTGAAACAAGCATAAAAAATCTTGAACCGGGTAAAAGAGTTGTCGTCCAGACAGAACAAGGGCTTGGTGTTGCAAAAATTGTAAATCCTCCAAGAATTCGTTCAGAAAAAGAAATTGATAAAGATATTAAGTCCATTCTCAGAGAAGTTACATATAAAGATGAACAAACTATTTCCAAAAATAATATACTGGAAAAAGAGGCTTTCAGTTTCTGCAGGAATCAGATAAAAAAACTACAGATTCAAATGAACCTCTTTAAAGTTGAAAGTACTTTTGATTCAAAAAAGCTTACTTTTTTCTTTACTGCAGATGGAAGAGTGGATTTTAGAGAACTTGTAAAAATCCTTGTAAAACAATATCATATCAGAATTGAAATGAGACAGGTAGGAATACGGCACAGAGCAAAACTTTGCGGCGGTGTTGGAAGATGCGGAAGAAACATCTGCTGTTCTTCACATCTTGAAAATTTTGAACCTATATCAATAAAAATGGCAAAAATTCAGGGATTATCACTCAACCCCACTAAAATTTCAGGGGTATGCGGAAGACTGATGTGCTGTTTAAATTATGAAAATGAAACCTATAAATATTTAAAACGTAAATTGCCTCAAATTGGTCAGAAAGTTATGACTCCATCAGGTGAAGGTGTTGTGACAAGGCATATTCCTTTGAAGAAAAAAATAGGTGTTTCAGGCGTCGAACAAGGCTTTGATGCTTTTTTTGATGTAAAAGACATCAAATTATTGGAATAAATTTTGTAAGTGTTCAGTTTAAACTGGAAGGGTTGCTGTATCTCAAAAAAACCTTTCAGACATACTGAAAGGATTATTTTTTTTATTAAAATGTTTGATTTTAACAAAAATACCTATTTAAATAAACATAGAAATCCTCAAGATAGATGTAAAAAAAGAAAATTTTTTCTTATAACCATTATTATAACTGTCTTTTTAATCTTTTTTATTTCAGGGAAAGATAAATTTAAAAAGAAAAATGAGAATAAAAAGAAAAATTTTTTAATTCCTTCTGAAAATATAAAAAAACTATTAAAAAAAATCCCAGAAAAAGATTTTACAAAAAAATATTTTACAGTCCCGTATAAAAAAGAAACACTTGTTATTCATACAACCATAAATAAAAAACTCCAGTCTTATATTGAATCAGAAATAAACAATTCCTTAAATAAAGGTGATGGAGCTCCTGAATTAATAGGATTTGCTGTCATGGATCCTTTTTCAGGAGAAATTCTTGGTCTTAAAGGGTATGATTCTTTAAAAAAGAATCCATGCACCAGAGAACTCTATCCTTCAGCAAGCCTGTTTAAAATTATAACTGCTGCTGCTGCAATAGAGACAAAAGGTTACAAACCTGATAAAAAAATGTGGTTCAACGGGGGAAAATATACCCTTTACAGAAGACAGCTTTCTCTTAAAAAAAATAAATACACAAACTACATCAGATTTAAAGATGCCTTTGCCCAGTCTGTTAATCCGGTCTTTGGTAAACTTGGATACTACGATCTCAGAAAAGAAAAGCTTACACTTTTTTCTTCAAAATTCAGATTCAACCATAAACATGACTCAGATATTTTTATTCAGCCGAGTATAATAAAGATAGATGGAAATAAATATCATTGGGCAGAAGCAGCCTGCGGATTTAATAACTCAACCAAAATAACCATACTGCATGCTGCAATGATAAATACTGCTGTTGTTAATAAAGGTTTGATTTCAAAACCATATTTGCTCAAAAAAGTTGTTGATGATAAAAAAAATATCAGGTATGAACACAAAAAAAATCTGTTTCTTTCCGCCATTAAAGAATCAACAGCAATGGATATTTCAAAAATGATGCAAAGAACTATTACAAGAGGTACTGCAAAAAACTCCTTCAAATCCAGTCTAAAAGTTCGTATAATGAAAAATCTTTTGATAGGAGGAAAAACAGGATCCTTGTTCAATATTTCAAATACTGTAAAATATGACTGGTTCTCTGGCTTTGCAATTGATAAAACAACAGGAAAAGGAATAACAATTGCAATAATAGTAGGTCATGGGAAATATCTTGGAACAAGAGCAGCAACCTATGCCAGAAGATTGATATCCAACTATTTTAACAACCTTTCATAAAAAATATGTAAGGAGGAAAGATACCCGGATTTGAATTATTTGGTGAAAATGAAAAAAAACATGTTCTTGATGTTCTGGATTCAGGAATTTTGATGAGATACAATTTTGAAGAAGCAAGGAATGGACAATGGGAAACCAGACTATTTGAAGAAAAGCTGCATTATTTTCTTGATATTAAAAGTCCCCATCTTTAGTCAATCGGGACATCAGCCTTTTACTGTTGCTCAAAAGGACATGAGGCTCAAGTTATTGTCCCTGCCTTAACCTTTGTGCAATCCAAGCTGTAATAAAATCAGGTGCTGTTCCTGTTTTTGCAGATATAGACAAAAAATATAAACGGAGAAATCTATGCGTTATAAAATAAAAACTTTTACACGAGGTCTTAAAAATCTACTTAACACCCCTGTTTTTGTTTTTAAAAGACCAGAACAGTTCAGAAATCAGACGGCAATAATCCTTGCTCCTGTTGAAATATCAAAATTAAATTGCGGTCTTGCAGGAATAATAACTTTTACCCAGCCGCACAACATCACTGAAACTCCTGGTGATATAATTTCACAGATTTCAGAAATATTTAATTTTATAAAAAAATATAAATTCTCAGACATTGAAAAAGAAAAAAATATTTCTGAAAAATATCTCGGTGGAGAAAAAAATTGTAAAAAAATGCTGGAACTTGCAAGAAAACTAAAACAGGAAAAACTTTTTAACGAACTTTGCAGGGATAAAGGCAGCATTAATAAAACATTGGAGCTTATAAAACATATAAAAGCTCTGTGCACCAGTGAATCAAAATATATTGATCTAAAACTTGGCATGCTTTCTTCAGGAGAAGGTATAAAATCTATAAATCTTCTCGAAACCTTAAAAGATGCTTCATGGACACTTGAAAAAGAAGTTCTTGAAAATATAAAAAAAATAGAAGTTTTAAGCAAAAACCGGCAAAATTTTATATCTGTTCCCTTTTACAGAAAAATCAATACAGTCTTAAACAGTATAAATATTCTTGAAGTAAGGGGGAGAGATTCTGCAGGTATATCTGTATTTGTTACATTCACAGAAGAAAATTACGCCATCTTTTTAGAGGCTCTCAGAGAAAATTCCCTTGAGGAAAATTTTATCTCAAGAAAAAATATTGCTTATCTTACCAATTATAAAATAAGCGTAAGAAAAAATTCTCTGCCCGGATTTAGAACCATTGCATTTACATATAAATTTGCGTCTGAAACAGGATCTCTTGGGGACAATATAAACTTTATAAGAAACCAGATAAAAAACGACCTTGTTCTGCAGACAGCCTCGGAAATACCATATACAAATGTTACTACAGGAGCCCATACAAGATGGGCTTCAGTTGGTGAAATTTCACCGCTTAACTGTCATCCTGTTGATAATACAACAAAAAACAAGACAAAATACAGTTCAAATCTTATTCATGTGTCTTTAAACGGAGATATAGACAACTACCAGAATCTCAAGTCGGATTTTGAAGACAAGGTTGATAAAATACAAGATGAGATAACAACAGATACAAAAATAATTCCCCTTCAGATTTCCAGATACTATTATAAAGGAAACTCCATTGAAGAATCTTTCAGGCTTGCAGTTAATGATTTTGAAGGCTCCCATGCTATTTTAATGCAGACAGATCTTGCTCCTGGAAAAATTTTTCTGGCACAGAAAGGAAGCGGTCAGGCAATATTTATAGGAATTTCAGAGGACTCATATACAATAGCATCAGAAGTATATGGATTTGTTGAAAGAACACAGGAATATTACAAACTGGAAGGTGAAAAATATAATGGACAGATTGTAATTCTTGATGAAAATACAGATAATAAGTTCTCTGGAATAAGTTCAATGGCATATGATGGAACTATAATTGAAACAGGTGAAGATCTTATCCAAAAAACTCCAATTACATCAAGGGATGTGGACAGACAGAACTTTGAACATTTTTTCCTGAAAGAAATATCTGAAGCTCCCTCATCAGTTAAAAAAACTCTTCAGGGCAGATGGGCGTTTACCAATATTGAAAAAGAAATAAAAAAAGTAATCTTTGATAAAAATATTTTTCCTGATTCAATAAAGGAGAGTTTCCTTAAAAACAAAATCAAAAGAATCTTCTTCATCGGTCAGGGGACTGCCGGAATAGCTGCAAATGCAGGCTCATATCTTGTATCATATTATATGAACAAACCTGATATCCAGGTTTCAGCATTAAAAGCATCAGAACTAAGCGGATTTATACTTGAAGAACAAAACAAAGATTCCATGAGTGATTCACTTGTTGTAGCAATAACACAATCCGGCACAACCACCGACACCAATAAAAGTATTGACATGGCAAAAAATTGCGGGGCAAAAACCATGGCAATAGTTAATAGAAGGGATTCTGATATTACATTCAAGGTTGAAGGTGTTTTATATACAAGTACAGGAAGAGATATAGAAATGTCTGTTGCATCAACAAAGGCTTTTTATTCCCAGGTTACAGCAGCTTCACTTCTTGGTCTTTATCTTGCTGACCTGTGTGGAACAAGGGATGAAATTTATATCTCAAACGAAATAGAAAATCTTTCAGAATTACCTGTTCTTATGGAAAAAATCTTTGAAAGAAAAGAAGAAATAAAAAATGCTGCATTTAAAACAGCTCCTGAAAAAACATATTGGGCAACAGTTGGAAGCGGACCAAACAAATCTGCCGCAGACGAAATAAGAATAAAACTAAGCGAACTTTGCTACAGGACAATTTCAACAGACTTTGTTGAAGATAAAAAACATATAGATCTTTCATCAGAACCATTAATACTTATATGTGCAGCAGGTGCCAGAGAATCAGTATTGTCTGATATAATAAAGGATACTGCCATATTCAAAGCCCACAAATCAACAACCGTTGTTTTTGCAGATGAAAATGAATCAAGATTTGATCTGGATGCAGATGCACTTATAAAAATACCTGAAACAAGCGAACATCTTTCTCTTATTCTTATTACACTTGCAGGTCACCTGTGGGGATATTATGCTGCCATGGCTATAAATGAAGATTCAAAGTTTTTTTATTATCACAGAAAAAATATAAAAGAAATTATACGCGCTCTTAAATCTGAAAAAGAGGAACTTTTTGAGATTGTCCTTGAAAAAGATTTTAAAGAAATAATTGCAAGATTCTATAAAGATATCAGACGAAAACAAATAGATAAAAATTTCTTTTCAATCCTTCCTCCAAATTTTATTTCAGATCTTCTTCTTGTTCTTAACTATCTATATGGAAGGCTCAATGCTTCTGATTTTGAAATTGATTTCAAAATAAAAGGAACTCCCATAAACATGATTTCAAAACTTTTTGATATGCTTTCACAGGCAATGGAATTTCTTTCCAGACCAATAGACGCAATAAAGCATCAAGCTAAAACTGTAACAGTAGGAACCACAAGGCTCGCATCAAAATTTGAAGGAATTGTTTTTGAACTTATAAAAGAAAACAATATAGAAACAAACCAGATAACACCTAAAAATTTAGTGGTCATAAAAAACAGTCAGGATATAATTGAAAAAATACGGGGCTTTGTTCTATACAAAATTGAAAATCTTAATTTTCTTGGAGAGCCAACAGAATATACAACAATCTCTGTAGTCAAAAAATATGGGAATCTTGAAAAAATTCCTTCAAGAGCAGAAAAAGACCCTTCTCTTAAAGGAACCAAGAAAATTATTGTTTCAGAAGGCAATGTTTTTATAGGTAAAGGACAAAAGGATGGAAGATCCATTATGGTTATTCCATTGACTTCAAAGGAAGGTGCAGAAAAACATCAGAGAATAGAATATCTTCTTTCCATTGAAATTGAATTTAAAAAAGAAATACCACTGTATCTTAAAGTAAAGGCTCTTGGAGGAAAACTGGAAAGAATCAAAAATAATGTAAATGAAAATAATATCAACTGGGATGATTCCTTATTGAATCTTTTATCCTCTAAAGATCTTTTTGGACTTTCATATGAAAAAATAGTCGGAAAAATTATTTCGGCATATAATTCAAAAAAATAAAAAAAACTCCTGTAAAAAAGGAGCTTTTTAACTAAACAAAGTAAAGATAAATTTCATTTTTTTATCTGTAACCTTTATTTCTTAACTTATTTCTTAGATTTAAAATTTTTTCTTCGATACTGTCTGCACCTGTTATTTCTGTTACCAAGGCAAAACATTTTGCCCCATGGCTTAAAACATCTGAAATATTATGCTCTTTTATCCCTCCAATGGCTACAAAAGGAAGGGATATCTTTGAAGAAACAAAATCTATAAATTCAAGGCCAACAGGCTCGCAAACATCTTTTTTGGTATAAGTTCTGAAAACAGGTCCGGCACCTATATAATCAACAACACCTTCTTTTTCGGCACCAAGTGCCTGCTCAGGGGAATGGGTTGAAATTCCGATAATTTTATTATTACCTGTCAACTTTCTTACTTCAGAAGCAGGCAGATCGTCTTGACCGATATGAACTCCGTCAGCTTCTGATAAAAGAGCCAGGTCAATATGATCATTAACAATAAAGAGAACTCCGGCTTCTTTTGTAAGAGTTCTTATAATCCGGCATTCTTCAAGTTTTTCCCTCATTGATCTTGATTTCTCACGATATTGAATAATTTTTATTCCGGAATCAATCATTTTTCTAACAACTTCAATATTTGTCCTTCCATTGGAATGGGCATAATCTGTTATACAATAAAGATCTGTTTCAGGAAAAAAAGCCATTTTAAAAACCTCCTTTCAGTAAAAACCATGAAAATACAATATCAGCCTGTTTTGCAGCAGTTATATTTACACATGGAGAATATGGATAATTTTTGTCATCAACTCCTGTTTTAAAATCTCCTGCCATGAAAAACAAATCCCTTATCTGCCTTGTTTTTATTTCATCACTTTTTCCATAGCCTGCAATCCCGGAACCACATACCAGAAAAATATTTTTATTTATAAAAAATTCTGCGGCTGACTTTTTATAAAAACTGTTATCAAAGCCCTCTATTACGGCATCACATCCCACAAATAATTGAAAATCAGTTTTAGAATCTATTTTTTTATTAATCAGCTCAATTTCAATATCAGGATTAATCTTCAAAAGATTTTCCCTCAAAGCTTCCGTCTTGAATTTACCAATCTGATCAATAAAATAAAATTGTCTGTTAAGATTTGAAGCATCAACTCTGTCAAAATCAACAATTATAAATCTTTTGAATCCGCATCTTACAAGATTAAAGGCACAATTTGAGCCAAGGCCACCGGCGCCAAGAATTCCGATCTTTTGCTTTCCTATAAAACACAAGGCTTTCTCATCAAGATATTGCAGGAGACCTTTTTCAAATTCATTCATAAAAAACAACCGCTTTAATTTAAAAACTGCCAGTCTTTATATACAGGCTGATAACCCATTTTTTTCAAGTCTATTCCCATTTCATGAACAGATCTTGTGTCAGAAATTTCAAATTGTCCTGTATCATCTTCACAATGGGTATGACCTCCAACTTTTGTTGATACTCCAGCAGACATTTTTGTGACCCCCAACGGCAAAATATTATTTCTGAACTCCATACTTTCCCTTGTTGAAATTGTTATCCCGCACCTTGGAAGAAAAATCCTTAAAGCAGTCATTATCTGTACCATATTTCTATCACTTACATGAAAATCAGGCATAAAATCCCCCTCATGGGGTCTTATCCTCGGAAAAGACACGCTTATCTCCCTGTCAGGATAATTATCAAACAAATAAGCAGCATGAATACCTGTGAAAAAAGATTCCTTTCTCCAGTTATCAAGACCAAGAAGGGCTCCTATGCCAAGGCTCCTCATATTTGCTCTTGCAGCTCTTTCAGGAGTTTCAAGCCTGAAAAGATAATCTTTTTTAGGCCCTTTTAAATGAAGTCTGGGATATAATGACTCATTATATGTTTCCTGATATACTGTAAGAAGATCCACTCCGCTTTTCACAACCATGGAATACTCATTTTCGGTCATCGGATATATTTCTATGGCTATTGAAGTGAAATATTCTTTTAAAATTTCACAGCATCTGCAAATATATTCAGGGGTTGCCATATTTTTTGCTTCACCTGTCAGAACCAGAATATGTTTCAATCCTGTTTCTGCAATAATTTCAGCTTCTCTTCTTACCTCTTCATAATCAAGGTGTTTCCTGAAAATTTTATTTTTTGCATTATAACCACAATAGACACAATGATTTACACAATAATTTGAAATATACATTGGAGTAAAAAGAACTATGGTATTGCCAAATTGCCTTCTGGTTATTTCATTTGCTTTTTGAGCCATAAGCTCAATATATTTTTCAGCGCATGGAGATAAAAGATTTAAAAAATCCTCTTCATTTAAATATTGTTTTGATAAAGTGTTTAAAACATCATCTTCTTCTATCTTTTCAAAATAAGAATTAAAGTCAAAATCTCCATACTCTCTTATTTTTTGGTAAAAACTCATTTTTCCGCCTGCCCGAGAAAACCTGTTAATGGTGAAGAAGCAAAAGCCTTTGTTCTGACAATCCCTGTTCCGGCAAGATATGCCTGCCTTCCAGCCTCCACTGCATTTTTAAATGCTGCTGCCATTAAAACCGGATTTTTTGATGAGGCTATGGCAGTATTTACAAGACAGGCTGAAGCTCCCATTTCCATGGCTTCACAGGCATGGGAAGGCTTTCCTATACCAGCATCAACAATCACAGGAATTTTAATTTCATCTATAAGAATTTTTATCATCTCTTTTGTTTTAAGCCCTCTGTTTGAACCTATAGGAGCTCCAAGGGGCATAACAGCTGCAACACCTGCATTTTCAAGCTGCTTTGCAACAACAAGATCCGGATTTATATATGGAAGGACAATAAAACCTTCCTTTACAAGAATCTCGGAAGCCCTGACAGTTTCATTTCCATCAGGAAAAAGATATTTATTATCAGAAATAACCTCAATTTTAATCCAGTTCCCACAGCCTGCAGCCTTTGCAATACGGGCTATTCTAACAGCCTCCTCACAGGTTCTTGCACCGGATGTATTTGGTAAAAGCTGGATATTTTCAGGAATATAATCCATTACATTTTCCGTGCTGGAATCAAAATCAACTCTTCTTAAGGCAACAGTAATAACTTCAGATTCGCAAGCTTTTATTACATCTGGAATAATCAAATCAGATGAATATTTCCCTGTGCCTGTAAAAAGCCTGCTTTTTAATTTTTTATTGCCTATTTCAAAAAAATCATCTTTGTTAAAATCTTTCATCACCCTCCCCCAACAAATTTCAAAATTTCAAGACTATCATTTTCATTTAAAAAAATTTTCAGATAATCTTCAAACTGAATCACTTCCATGTTAAGTTCAACAAATACAGATTCTGCATCTATATTTTTCAAAGCCAAAAATTTACCAATTGATAATTTTTCTTCTACTTTTTCTTCCTTGCCGTTAACGTAAATAATCATAATAATCTCTCGCGATTTCAGATTATCAAAATAAAAAAGACCTGCCTTTTAAAGGCAAGCCTTGTTGTTAAATATTTACAAACTTCCCTTCGGCAGTACTAACCGCATCAGGTTCCAAGGGTTGGAAAAAAATCCTCTCAGCCCGAAAGGCACCCCCAGTATTTATAATATGCTATTTCATAAACGGCTCAAAGTAAAGATTTTATTTTGTAACTATTTGAGCTAAAAAACTGATAAAAAAACAAGTTTACTTAAAAGATAAGGATGGTGTATTCTTTCTGAGCCGGTTTCAGGAGATAGTTTTTTATCTCCTGCCTTGAAGCACAGCGAGAATTAGTCCCTGAAAGAATGCACCAGCCGTTTAAATTTAAACTTAGTAATTACTTTATTTCTTCATAAGAACCTCTTTGGCAGTAAGAGCCTTGCTTATTGCAGCAGCCTTGTCCGGATTTGTATTTGCAAGAATTTTCCCGGCTACCTGAGGCCGCATGTATGAAAACATTTTTCTGGCAACATCCAGATCCATTGTATTTACAATCTGTGCTGCTTTCTTTGCTTTCATATTTTCATATACCTTTGCAAGATCTTTAAACTTCTTCTCTTCCCTCATTATTATATTTTGTTCATGAAGATCTTTTTCTTTTTTAAGATTTGCAAGGGCCTGTTTAATTTTCTTATCCAGAATTTTTAATTTTTCAAATCTTTCATCAAGACTGCCTTTCAAAATATTTAATTTTTCTTCCCTTTCAGCAAGCTTCTTCTCTCTTGACTCCAGTTCCTTTTTCTTTTTTTCATAAAATTCTATGGTTTGCCTGATTTCTTTATTCTGCAAAGACTCTTTAGTCTCCTGTACAGGTTTTTCTTCAGGCTTTTCAGTTTTTTCTTCATCAGAAAACAAGGATGCAGGTTTTAATGTAAAAAATAAAAAAAACACGAAGGTAAAAATAATTCTTTTATACTTCATCACATATTTCCCTGGCTTTTTTGGTTGAAGATATCTCATCAAGCTCCTTTTGTTCCTCATAAAGCATCTTTTTTATGTATCTTTCCCTGTTCTTCTCCTTGAGACTGTCCAGGGCTTCTTTTTCTTTTTTGGCTTCAACAAGTTTTTTGGTTTTAATCTCTTTTTCAGCAAAAAGTTGTGAAAGTCTGTCCTTTTCTTTTTCAAGCCTTGATTCAACAGAAAAAATATAATTTTGAAACAGCTGAAAAGTTTCTATTGAAATACCATCTGAAGTTTTTTTCTCAAGTTCATTAAAAATATTTTCTCTTTCAAGTGTTATCTTTTCAATACCAGCCTCACATTGCCTTATTTCAAAATTTACAGACATAACTTCCTGCATGGCCTCTTTTTCAAGAAAAATTTTATATTTTAATACTGATTCAAGAGAAAATTTAAATTTTTTCATCAAAAAAACCTGTTATGACTCCAGAATTATTTTCTTTAAAGCAGGAAAAGCCTGCTCAATTCTCATTTTTTCTTCAATTTGCTGTTTTAAAAAAGCATTTATTTCAGGAGCAAGCTTTTTTGCCCTGTCAATAACAGGATCAGAACCGTCCCTGTATGCACCTATGGAAATCATATCCTCGGCAGCCCTGTATGCAGAAAGAATTTCAACAGCCTGCCTCCTGACATCCTGATATTCAGGAGAAGTAACATCCCTTGCAACCCTGCTGACACTGGCAAGGACATCAATAGCCGGATAATGTCCTTTATTGGCAAGCTCCCTTGAAAGAACTATATGCCCGTCAACTATTGATCTTACAGTATCTCCAACAGGATCATTCATATCATCTCCTTCAACAAGAACTGTATATATTCCTGTTATGCTCCCGCTATCTCTTAATGCTCCGGCTCTTTCCAGAAGAACTGGAATCTTTACAAAAAAAGATGGAGTATAACCTCTGGTTGTGGGCGGCTCTCCAGCAGCAAGCCCAACATCCCTTGAAGACATTGCATATCTTGTCAATGAATCAATAAACAAAAGAACGTCTTTTCCCTGATCCCTGAAATATTCAGCTATTGTTGTAGCAAGATAAGAGCCTCTCATTCTGACAAGAGGCGGTGCATCAGAAGTAGCTGCAACAACAACAGCCCTTTTAAGTCCGGCCTCTCCAAGAATCTCTTCTATAAACTCCTTTACCTCTCTGCCCCTTTCTCCTATAAGACCTATTACAACAATATCTGCTGAAGTATGTTTGGTCATCATACCCATAAGAACAGATTTTCCAACACCTGAACCTGCCATAATAGCAACCCGTTGGCCTCTTCCAAGGGGAATCATGGTATTTATAGCACCGATTCCCACATCCATAGGCTCCCTTATAGGTCTTCTTTCAAGGGGATTTATAGACTCTCCATAAAGACTGTAAACCATGCTTCCTTTTATATCACCCTTCCCATCAAGGGGGTTTCCCATTCCATCAACAACTCTTCCAAGAAGTTCATCTCCAACAAATGCAACAGGACGCTCATTATCTTTTTTTACAACTTTGCTTCCCGGTTTAATACCCCTTGTATCTCCATAGGGCATAAGTACGGTTTTGCCTTGATTGAAACCTACTACTTCAGCCATTACAGACCTGTTATCATCCGTTGAAATTTCACAAACAGTTCCTACCCCAAGACCTATACCCGAGGCTTCACATGCAAGACCCTTGACTATTTCAATTCGTCCCTCAATTTTTGAAAAAGAAATACTGGAAACAAGATCAAAATAAGGTGAAAAATCTATTTCAGAATCAAAAGCCATATAATCTCCATAATAATTCTTTATAAACCGCTGTCTTTATTTTTTTTAAGACCGTCTTTTAAAAGAGCCTGTTCCATTATTTTAAGCCTGTTTTCTATGGTCTGAGTTGTTCCTCCTGTCTCCGACTTAAGACTACAGCCTCCTCTTCCTATTGAAGGATCTGAAAGAATCGTAATATTTTGTAAATCCTCAAATTTTTGAAAAAAGTCTTCTTTTATCATTTCTATTATATTGTAATCATCAGGATTTACGCTTATAGTTACATCAACCGGCTCTGGTATATCAATCATGGCTTCCTTTATGGATACTTTTACAAAATCAGGCTCAAGGGTCAGATTGGAATACAAAACCTTTTTTGCAATATTCAAAGACAATTCTATAATTTCAGACTCATATTTTTCAATAACAGACCTCCATGAATCACTTAAAGATTCAAGCAGAGTAACAAGAGATTCTCCTTTTTCCCTGAATTCTTCTCTTAGATTTTCATATGCTTCCTCTTTGCCTGCCTCAAGACCATCTGCTTTCCCTTCTTCAAACCCCCTTGCCTTTTCATCCTCTCTTAAGGATTCATTTTCCTTAAGTAATTTATCATAAGCTTCTTTTTCACCCTGAGCTTTACCGGCTTCAAAGCCTTCATTATATGAAGCTTCCTTTTCCTGCTCAACAACGGATTCAAGAACTCCCAGACCGGCTCCTTTTCCCGAAATTTTATCATTACTTGTTTTTTTATGGTCAAAGTTACTTTCAACTGACTGAAAATCTTTTCCAGAATCTTCAGAGGAATGGCTGGGAAATATTGGCTCAAAGCTATCATCTGCCGAGGAAATGTTTAACTGATCAAAATCTTCTTTATCTGCAAAAAATTGAGCGTTCTCAAATTCCTTTGTGTGATATGATTCAAGATTATCAGCACTAAGCAAATGCCATCCGTCTTCTTCAGGTGTTTTTGTTACTTCATCATCAGACAAGCTCTTCACCTTTTCCTTTACCAAGGGTTATAGTACCTTCAGCCTCAAGTTCCTTGGCAGCTCCAACAATTTCCTGCTGTGCAGCTTCAACATCAGAAAGTTTTACAGGCCCCATTGACTCAATATCATCAAGAAGCATTTCCGCAGCTCTTGAAGAAAGATTGCCAAGAATTTTTTCTTTCATTTCCTCACTTGCAGTCTTAAGTGAAAGTGTGAGCTGCTGTCCTTCAACTTTCTTGAGAATTTCACGCATAGCTCTGTCATCTACATTTAACAGATCTTCAAATACAAACATAAGATCCTTGATTTCCTGAGCCATATCCGAATCTTCCTGCTCAATAATCTCCATGATTATATCTTCTGTAGACTTGTCCACACCGTTTAATATATCAACAAGAACCTTGACTCCTCCTGTTTTCCCTCCTCTGCCGCCGCCGGATGTTTTTATTTCAGTTTTAAGAGCCTCATCAACATCCCTTACAACATCTTCTGAAACCTGGCCCAGCTGTGCCAGCCTGAATGCAATGTCACCTTTTCTGTCATCATCTATACCTGTCAAAATATCAGAAGAGACTTCAGGAGGAAGATGGGCAAGAATCATAGCTATGGTCTGAGGATGTTCCGCTTTGACATATGAAGTCAGAGTTGCAAGATTGACTTTCCGGCTCCAGTCAAAAGGCTTGCCTTTTCTTTCTTCTTCAAGCTCTTTCAAAAGAGAAACAGCCTTTTCTGAGCCTTCAGTTTTTTCAAGAACTTTTTTCAAAAAAGACTGCCCTTCTATGTAAAGGCTTGTTTCCTCTCCAAAAGCCTCGACAAAATCATTGAGCACCTCCTCCATTTCCTCGGGAGTAATTTCATCAATATCTGCCATTGCATTTGCAGCAGAACGAATCTCTTTATCATTCATCTGCAAAAAAAGGTCCGTTGTAAATTCTTCTCCCATCAACAAAAGAAACACAGCCGCTTTTCTTGAAGAAGTACCGCCGCCTTTAGATTCAGCCATTATGCACCCTCTCTAAGCCATGATTTTAATATATTCGCAGCTTTCCCCATATCTTTTCTTGCAAGCTCTTCAGCCTTTTTTATTGCAGGCAGTTCATCCCATTCTTTATCTTCATCATCTGTTATATCAAGAAGTTGTCCTGTTTTTTGTTCTTCTTCAACCTCTCCGGCTTCCTTTATTTCCTTTACAGTTTTCATAATCGGACGAAGTACAAAAAAGAAAAGCATTACAACAAGAACAAGATTTACCGCTAATTTACCATAATCCTTTTTTAATTTTTCAAAAGTTGTTGCAGCTGAAGCCTGGGTTGATACTTTATCACTTATTGAAGAAAACTGAAAAGACTGAACTGTTACCTGATCTCCCCTTGCATCATTAAAACCCATTGCATTTTTTACAACCTCCTGGAAACGTTGAATATCAGCATTATCTCTTGGGATATATTTCCTGATTCTGTTACCGTTTTCATCGATTGTATATTCATAAATCCCGTCAATAACTGCGGCAACTGAAAGTCTCTTTAATACTGCAAAAGGTTTTTCTGTACTTCTTACCCTCTTGCTTATTTCATAATTTACAACATCTTCCTGTCTGTCTCCCTTAACTATTCTGTTTTGACTTCCTACATCTTCCCCCGGAGGAACAACAGGATTTACACTTGAAACCATTTCATTACTGGTTTTAATTTCTTCCTTGGTCTCTGCCTTATTTTTACGGCTCCGAACATGGGTAGTATTAAGTTCGTTGGGATCATAAATTTCCTCACTCATATCTTCCCTGCTGAAATCCATTTCTGTAGAAACCCTTACAATAGCCTTGTCTTTTCCAACAATTCTTTCAAGCATTGTTTCTATTCTTTTTGCAAGAGTTTCCTCATATAATTTCATATACCTCACCTGGGTACTAACTCTTTTATCAGCTATTTCAGCAGCTTTTTCAGCATCAGATTTTCCTTTATAAAGTATTCTTCCGCTGGTATCTGTAACAGTAATCCTGTCTGAAGGCAGATCTTTTACAGCACCTGCAACAAGGTTTACAACTGCTTCAACCTTGGATTTTCCTATATCATTTCTAAGCCTTAAAAGAACAGAGGCTGATGCAGGTTTTGTATCTTCCACAAAAACAGATTCTTTTGGCAATACAATCATTACTCTTGCTTCTTCAACCTCATTAAATTTTTCAATGGTTCTGTTAAGCTCTCCCTGAAGGGCTCTTGTATAATTTATCTGTTGAACAAATTCGGTTGTGCCAAACTCTGATTTATCAAAAATCTCAAACCCGACCCCTCCACCCTTGGGCAGACCTGAACCTGCCAGGGTAAGTCTTGTTTCATATACATCACTGACTGGTACAAAAATTGAGCTTCCATTTTCTTTCAATTTATATGGAATATTATTTTCCTTTAATTTTTCTACAATTTTAGAGGCATCTATTCTGGAAAGCCCTGAATAAAGAGGCTGAAAATCTGTTTTATTTGCCAGATAAAACATGACAGCAAAGCCTATGATAACAAGAAAAATAACAGAGCCTGCAATAATCTTTCTTGAAAGAGGCATATTTTTATAAATTTTTACAATCTGCTCTATTACAGGATTCATTTAAATCCCATCCTTTGATTATTAGTATTAATTAAAACTGCATTCTCATTATTTCCTGATATGCTGAAATGGCTTTGCTTCTTACCTGATTTAAAAATCTAAAGGAAAGATCTGCTTCCTGAAGTGCCATCATACCTTCATGAATACCAAGCTCACCTCTTACAACTGCTTCAGAAGCATCATCAGCAATATGCTGAAAACTGTTTACTTGCGAAACAGCATTTTCAAGCCTGTCCTTGAATGAAACTCCTGAAAAAAGTGATTCTTTTTTATTATTTAGCGGAGTTCCGGAAATATTTAAATTACCTGATAATTTATTTATATACATTTATATTCTCCTTACTGGCGCCCGATTTCAAGGGCTTTCATAATCATTTCTTTAGTATTTTTCATTGATGTAACATTTGCTTCATAGGCTCTTTTTGCAACAACCATATCAGCAACTTCTGTAAGAGTATCAACATTGGGCATGGCAACATAACCTGAAACAGGATCTGCATCAGGATGGGAAGGATTATATATAAGGCTGAAATCTTCCTGTGATTTAACAACCCTTGAAACTTCAACCCCTGTATAACGACCCTGCTCCTTATTAAAAACAGATTCAAAAGGGGTAAAAAATTCCCCTTCCTCAAGCCCTGCTTTTCTTTTTTGATATTTTTCAAGGCCATCAGGAATATCTTCTACATCATTATTTTTCAAAACAACCATTTGCCTCCTGTAAGGGCCACCTTCAGGAGTTCTTGTAGTTTCAGCATTGGCAAGATTCTGAGCAATTACATTCATTTTAAGTCTGTTGGCATAAAGAGCGGTTGAACTTATTTTAAATGAATTTAAAAAATCAGGCATTATCTTCCTCCCTCATCTATTGAATATTTTAAAATTTTCATCTTTCTTGTCATCATCTCGACAGAACTTCTGTACTTTATATTGTTTTCAGCAAGATGTGACATCTGCTCATCAATATCTACAGTATCAAGATGAAAAGTATCCGAATTGTCATAAACAGATGCATTAAGACCTTTTTCCAAGTCAAAATTTTTAAAATGTTTATTATGAGTTATTGAAAGTTCCTTTTCAGGAAGACTCTGTAACTGCCTGTCCAGAGCTTTTTGAAAATCTATGTCTTTTGGCTTGTAACCAATAGTGCTTATATTTGCTAGATTACCTGAAATCAGGCTATGTCTGAAAGATGAAATATCCAGAGCCTTACCCAAAAAGCGATAAGTATTATCAAAAAGACGTGAATTTTGCATATTTACCTCCATATATTATTCTGAAATAAATATGCAAATAATATGCCTGATATTAATTATACCTTTTCTTTATAAGAATTAAGTTTATTACGAAGGGTTCTGACACTTATTCCAAGAATTTCAGCGGCATGGGTTCTGTTTCCATCTGTTTCATCAAGTGTTTTGAAAATAAATTCCTTTTCAACCTCTCTCAATGGTCTTGGAGTAAAATGAGCCGGTTCAACAGAAGCTTCCCCTTTTTCAACCAGATCAGGAGATACAAATTCTTCAGCAGTTACAATGTCGGCAACATCAACAAGAACTCCATTACTTATCAATACAGCCCTTCTTATAATATTTTCAAGTTCCCTTACATTTCCGCTGTAATCAAGCATAAGAAGCTTATCTTTTGCAGCATCTGTCATTCCATTGACATTCTGGCCGTCAATAAAATTATATTTCTCTATAAAATGATGAGCCAAAGCTATTATATCATCAGGTCTTTCTCTCAAAGGAGGGATTTTAAGGGGAATGGTATTAATCCTGTGATAGAGGTCATTTCTAAAATCTCCTGTTTTTACAGATTCAACAGGATTTTTATTTGTTGCTGCAATTACCCTTACATCAACCTTAACAGCTTCTGTTCCTCCTACACGGTCAACTTCGCCTTCCTGCAAAACTCTTAAAAGCTTGGCCTGGAGATATACAGGCATCTCGGTAATTTCATCAAGAAGAAGAGTTCCATTGTCCGCTATTTCAAATTTTCCGGGCTTTCTTGAAACAGCTCCTGTAAAAGCACCTTTTTCATGGCCAAAAAGAGCACTTTCAAGTAAAGCTTCTGGAAGAGCTGCACAATTTACTCCTACAAAAGGCCCTTTTCTCATACTTTTACCGTGGATATATCTTGCAATAACCTCTTTCCCTGTACCGCTTTCTCCTGCCAGAAAAACAGGGGCTCTGCTTGGGGCTACACGATCTGCAAGGGAAAGCACATCTTTCATTTTTTTGTCCATGGCAACTAGCCCTTTTCCTTTTGGTACAGACGCCTTTTCAGCAGACATTTTTTTTTTTGAAGAAGCCTCTTTTTCCATTATTTTGCTGCAAAGTTCAAAAATCTCGTCTCTTGAATCAGGCATAACAAGAAACTCATCAGCACCAGCCTTTATTGCCTTTACAGCAGCTTCAATTCCGGAATCCATTGCAACTGCTATAAACCGGTTTTTTTTATTAAAAGATTTTAATTTTTCTATGGAATCAAAAGCATTAGGCATGTCCCGGGTAATTCCGGCAAAAATAATTGAACCGCAGTCCTTTTGTGCAAAAACAAAAACTTCTTCAAGGTTCAATACAGGCTTTACTTCAAGGCTTGAGTCTAAAAAAAACTTTGTTACCGAGTCCCTGAAAAGATTATTGCCAGACCATACAATAACCTGTTTAAAATCAAACAGCATACAATTTCTCCGAATTTATTGCCTGTATTAATCCAAAAGATTTTTTCAAAAAAATCTATTAGTAGCATAATTTATTTATCATAAAAATAAAATTTGAGTTAAAAAACATCCCTGGATTTTATCTGTGGTGAATCAAGACCTTTTTCAAGCTCTATATCCCTGATTTTTTGTTCAGCACTTTTTTTCCAGATTTCATCACCATCTTCAATAAGCAGAACCTTTTTATATTCTTTGAGAGCCTGTTCAATATTACCAATTCCTGCAAAAGACTCTCCAATATAAAATATTATCTCTTCCCTTATGTAATTCTTTGAACCAGAATCAAGAACTTTGTTAAAAGCAGAAATTGAATCTTTAAATTTCTTTTGCTTAAGATTTGATTCTCCAAGTTTTCTTGCGCAATAAGCTATCTCATTGGAAAACTTGGTTTTACCAGCAAGTAAATAATAATCAAGACCTTTTCCAAAGGCTTTTCCTGACTTTTCAGTTTTTTTATATCTTTCTAAAAGATCTCCTATTTTCCTGTATATATTTCCTTTATCTATATTATTTCTATAATCTTTTGCCGAAGACCTATATTCAGATTCTGCCTTTACATAATTTCCAATGGCAGAATCAACGTCTCCTTTAAGTTCAAAAGCCCAGGCTTTTTTTACCCCGGTCCCATATTCCTTTATTATTTCATCTGCAAATAAAACCGCCTTGTTATAATCAGCTGCCTCCTTATTTGCCAAGGCATAATTTTTAAGCAGTTCAAAAGGTTTTTTACCTTTTCCATAGAGTTTATAAGCTGTCTCCAGGCGAAGTTTCGCATCCTGATACATATGTGTTTTCAGATAGATTTGACCCGAAACAAAATGAACATCATAATTTTTCATATCTTCTATATAAAAACGTTCTTTTTCAACTATCCTTAAAGCAGCGGCATAATCTTTATTTTTTACAAGTTCCTCAACCTGGCCCACAACAGCTTTTGCCATAACTGCAAGGGCCTCTTTCCTTAAAGCTCTTGGGTTTTCAGCAAGAAGAGCTTTTGCATTATTGATGCTTTCAACAAAGTTTTTTTGATCATAATAAAGAGTTGCAAGCCTTGCAAGAGAAACTCTTGCTTCCGCAGAATCAGGAAAATCCCTTATTATCATTTTATATATATCTTCCCGCCTTTCATTATTTTTCATATTATCAGCAAGTTTTAAAGAGCTTTTCATAAAACCTTCTGTTCCCGGATACTTTAAAGTTACAAGGCGGTATATTTTTTCTGCTTTTTCTTTCATCCCTTCTTCTTCAAAAGTTTCACCTATACTTGTCAAAATAAGATCCTTTCCTTTTATTTCAGGAAAAAGATTATACATCCTGGAAAAAAGAGCTCTTGCCTTTTTATTGTTTCCTGTCCTGAAATATGAATCTGCAACAACCTGTAAAACTTCGGGATTTTCATATAAAATTTTTTTATATCCTGAAGCCATGGGACCAAGGTTTTTTATGGTATGAAAATACCTTTTTTTTGAATAAAAAATCTCTCCCTGAATAATCCTTGCCTCCTCAGAATATGAAGTATCAGGATATTTTTTCAAAAATTTATCAAGATAAATATCTGCGAGTCTTATTTCTCCTGACTCAAAATAAAGTTTCCCAAGGTTAAAAAGAACAGCACCCATACCTTTATAATCCTTGTATTTTTTTTCTATTATATTAAAAAATCCAATTGCATATGGATAATTTGAAAGTTCAAGATTTATCATTCCTGCCATAAAATATCCGTAAGGCAGAAGATTTGGTTCTCTGCAGGTATTTATAAGAAGCTCAATCTCATCCTTAAAATCAAGATATGAAGATATATTCTTTGTTTCTTTTAAAATTTTATACTTCAGATAGGCTTTAAGAAAACGAAAACTATCATTACACTTTTTATCAAAATCCTGCGGATCTGCATTTTTCAATGATTCAAGAGCTTCTGTAAACCTGCATTCTTCAGCAAGCCTTAAATCAACCTTAAAAGAAAAAAACTGCATGCAATCAGAGTCTTTCAAAATATCCAGCAGGGAGTCTTCTCCGTTTTGAATCTTTCCGCAGCCACTTCTTTCTTTCCATAAAAAGGAGTATTCACCAGTAGCATCTTTTATTTCTTCTCTGCTTTCAAGATTTTTATCCTTTTGATTGGCAGATATTAAATCCCTGTTTTTTTTATTACCGGAACTTGATGCAAATTTTTTATCAGCTTTAAGCTTTTCTTTTGCAGAAGCTTTAAATTTCTTTTGAAGCTTTATTTTTGTTTTATAAACTGGAGATTTATCAGAATAAAATTTTTTATTGGTCCTTATATAAATCAGAAGGCGGTTATTTCTATAATCCCATTTATTCCTGATTGAAAATATTTCTTTTTTTAATTTAACAGTGAGAACAGATTTACTGTCCGGGAAATGCTCAAAAAAAATTTTTGAAATTATACTGCCCTGAGTTCCATCTATTGAAACATCTGGGGATAAATCTGAATCCTTCAAAATTATAAGAAGTTCATACCTGTCAGATTGATAAACTCTTGAAACTGTATAAGAATCCATTTTAACAACAATATTTCTACCGTAGTTTAAAAAGGATATTTCTTCAATAACCGACGCATAGCCTGTTTTACAACAGATTGCGATTATCAAAAAAAATATAATTCTCCATGCTTTTTTCATGCCTTACCTTATAAATATAAGTCAATTAATCAATAAGCTATAAGCATAATCAATGCCAAATAATAATTTAAAAGGGCTTTAATGAAAATTTAATTTTAATATTTTTTATACTTATCAAAAAAACAGGCAACACTTATCTATTTAATACACAACAACCCGAGAAAAAAACAAATTTACTTAAAATATAAGGAGGTTGTATCTTTATTTTTTATGTTCTGCCTCTGAACTTGGCGAGAAACAGGCTCATAAATAATTCAACAGACCTTAAAATTTAAAACTAAAAATTACAAAAAATTATGGTTTTAATAATGACAGAAAATATGTCCATGAAATCAAATTGACATATTTTTGAATAGTGAGTCAAAAAAATGCCGTTAAAATAATAAATTTTCAGGGCTTTCATCTTCTGAAAGACCAAGTTTCTTTATTTTTTCAACTAAAGTAGTTCTGTTCATCTGAAGAATTTTTGCAGCTTTTGCCTTTACCCACCCTGTTTTACGCAAAGCCTCCATAATAAGTGATTTCTGATAGTTATCAACAGCCTCATTAAAACTTATGCCATTTTCTATAGGATTAAAAACAAAACCTGAAAAACCATTGTTTTTATTGTTTATTCCTGCGGGTATATCTTCGGGTAAAATTTCAGGGCCCTCACTCATTACAGCCAATTGTTCCATAATGTTTTCAAGTTCTCTGATATTTCCCGGCCAGTCATATGATACAAGAATTTCTGATGCTTCATTGGAAAGTTTTTTTACAGGTTCTTCAAACCTTTCTGCAAGTCTTTCAAGAAAAAATCTTGCAAGAAGTGTAATATCACTCCTTCTTTCCCTCAAGGGGGGGACTTCTATAGGTATCACATTAAGCCTGTAGTAAAGATCTTCTCGAAATTCGTTTTCAGAAATTGCTTTTTTAAGATCCTTGTTTGTTGCAGAAATAAATCTTACATCAACTTTTACAGGCCTGGAACCGCCTACTTTTTCAAACTGCTGTTCCTGAATTGCCCTTAAAAGTTTTACCTGCAAAACAGGCGACATGTCTCCTATTTCATCAAGAAATAAAGAACCCTTATCAGCTCTTTCAAATCGACCTGTGTGTGAAGATAAGGCTCCTGTAAAAGCTCCTTTTTCATGACCAAACAATTCACTTTCAAGCAGATTTGGAGGTATTGCTCCACAATTTATCACAACAAGGTCATTGTCTCCTCTTTTACTCAAATGATGAATAGCCTTTGCGATAAGTTCCTTTCCTGTACCGCTTTCTCCTGTAATAAGAATGGAGCTGTCTGTTTTAGAAACCTTTTCTATTATTTGAGCAACCTTTAAAATAGAGTCACTTGCACCAACTATACCCTGAAAAGATGGAATATCCTCTATATTTTTTTTATCATCACTTCCAGACAATTTATATAACCAGCCTTTCCTGATATAAACTTAAATATATAATTCAGGTGGTTGCAAGACACACCTCTATAGTAAAAAGTCCCTTCTCTGTTTTGAAAGGAATAGATATAACAGCATCATTAGCATAATGGCTTATTGTATGGTTCTTACCGGTTATCACAGAAGGAATTGCAGCTTCAAAAACTTTTCCAAGCCCTTCCAGTTCTCTTCTTGCCTGCCCTGAAATCATATTGGTTATTTCACCAACAGCATCTACAACATCATTATTCAAAGAAGAGATTTCTTCACCAAACATATTTGAAACAATCTGTAAAATAGTAGATTCTTCAAAAGTAACTGAAATTGTACCGTTGGCAACTCCAGTCAATCCGATGACACCTGTAACATCGCCTTTTGCAGAATCACCCTGCTTTAAATAAGGTTTACCAGCCTCTGATTTTATAAAAGCCATGATTTCAAGTACATTTCTAGTCGCATTAATGAAAGGATTTATTAAAGAAGCCTCCATTTTAAATTTCCCCGGAATTAAACAGATTCTTTATTATTATATTTTACAATATTTTTAAGATGAGTGTAACTTTCAAGATTCATCTCTTTAAACTCTATTGCTATACCATCGTCCTTATTCCTTACCACCGAGCCTGTTATATTAAGAGTAACTGGAGGTTTTGAACCTGTAAGAATAACAACAAGATCGCATAAGGTACCAACAGGAATATCCACACTGGAATTTATATAAATCCCTTTCTGGCTTATATCTCTTGAATTTCCTTCAAGTTCGTAGGATTTACTGGATGTTTTCAATATTATATGAGCCGTAAAATCAACCCTGAGGAATTGCCGTCTTTCATCACTGAACATTATTCACTCCTTGCTCCTTTACATTACTCTTTCAACTATATTTTCTAAATAAAAAAAGCTACTCATCTAAAATATGTTTACCCTCTTTTACAATTTCAATAAAAACTCTGACTATAAATGGATCAAACTGGGAGCCGGCACCCTGTTCCAGATTTCTGATTATATCCTCTTGTGAAAGCTTTTTTCTGTAGACCCTGTTGGAAGCCATGGCATCATATGCATCCACAACACTTGTAATTCTTGCAAGATAAGGTATTTCATTAGCTTTAAGACCTTCAGGATATCCTGTTCCGTCATATCTTTCGTGATGATACCTTATTATTTCCTCTTCCCTGCTCCACAATCCAAGCTTTCCAATAATATCAGCTCCTATTACAGGATGTTTTTTAACTTCTTCAAACTCTTCAGCTGTAAGAGAACCTTCTTTTAAAAGTAATATATCACTAATCCCAATTTTTCCTATATCATGAAGTCTGCCTCCAAAATGTAATGCATCTATTTCTTCATCACTGCATCCAAGAGCCTTTCCCAGAATAACAGCAAGCCTGGAAACTCTGTTGGAATGCTGGCCTGTATAATCATCTCTTGCCTCAATAGCTGTAACAAAAGCATAAAGAGTCGAAAAAAGATTATCATATATATTTTCATAAAGTGCAAGATTTTCAATATTATATGAAGCTCTTTGACAGATAAAAGATATATAAAACAAAGATTTTTCCACAAAAAATTTTTTTTTATCAAAAACCGCAGCAGCAAGAACAGCAAAGGTTTTATCTCTTATCTGTAAAGGATTAAGCAAAAGAGAAGTAACACTTTCAGGGATTCTTTCATCTACAGCAGCGTCTTTTATTAAAACAGGAAAGGACTCCTTTGCAACTTCTTCAATGAGATTTAAAGAAATATCATTATTCCTGAAAAAATTTTCTTCACCTGAAGAGACAAAGACATTCACAGGCAGATTTTCATCATTTATAATATAAAGGGCAGAAGATTCAGCTTCGGAAATATCAACAGACATATCAAGAAGCAGCCTGAAAATATCTTCTGATGAAGACAGACCTGTAAAGTCAGACATTATTTTATTAAGACGGCTAAGATCCTCAACTTTATCTGAAAGTTCCCTGTTAAGCTTTTCAAGACGCTCCTTATTTTCAATCTCTTTTTTTAAAAGAATATTGCCAATAAAAAGCTCTCTTTCCCTTAAAATTCTTTTAATACAAAGCTCCATCTGACTTAAATTTATGGGCTTTATCAAAAAATCAACAATACCGTTTTTCAATGTTTTTAAAATATTATCCACTGAAGGATAACCTGTCATTATAATAACTGGCAGAGTATTATCTTTTTTTCTTATTTCCTCAGCAAGTGAAAGGCCGTCCATTTCAGGCATGTTTATATCTGTAAAACAGCAGTCGATCTTTTCTGTTTCAAAAAGAGACAAAGCTTCAAAACCATTTGTACATGTAAAAACATTATACTCTTTCTGCTCGAAGAATTCACTGACAATTTCAAGAATAACTTCTTCATCATCAACAAAAAGAATAGACTTTTTTTCCATTTAGACACCATGCTTTATCTTTAAATTTTTATTAAAGACTGTAAAATAAACTTTATATTATTTTATGGTAAAGTCATGACAGGCTTCAAAATTTTCAGTCATTTTAACATGATCTACATAAGAAATAAAACATATTCTTATATTCAGACTTGAATAATCCTTTCTATTTTTATAAATATTCTTTATAGAATCAAATTCTTTTTAAAAAATAACAAAAAAAATGACCATTTTAGAAATAAAAAACAGATTATACATTAAAAACCCTCATGCCTTAATCATAGATAAGATAAAGAAAGAACTGGAAATAATAAATCCCAAATGGCTGGAAAACCATAAAATGGGAAGGTGGAACGGGAAAACAAAAAAAACCATTAAATTTTTTCATATTGGAAAAACAGGAAAAATAAGTATTCCAAGGGGACTTACAAGACATTATATAAAGTTTTGCATTGATAAAAATATTAATTACCAGATAGAAGACAAAAGGCTTGTTTCTAAGGATATAGACTTTCAGTTTAAAGGCCAGTTAAGACCTTTCCAGAAAAGAGCTGTACATGATCTTTTTTCAAAAGATTTTGGAATTTTAAATGCCCCAACAGGCTCAGGCAAAACAATTATGGCTTTAAACCTGATATATCTCAGGAAGCAGCCGACTCTTGTAATTGTTCATACAAGGGATCTTGCAAGGCAGTGGATTAATCAGGGAGCAAAATTTCTGGGACTTAAAGAAGATGAAATCGGACTTATTGGAAGCGGTAAAAAAACAACAGGAGAAAAACTTACAATTGGTCTGGTTCAAAGTCTCATCAATTACAAGGGAGATCTCCTTTCCAGAACAGGTCATCTCATAGTTGATGAGTGCCACAGAACCCCATCAAAAACATTTACAAAAGTAGTAAGTGCCTTTTCTTCAAAATATCTGCTTGGACTCAGTGCAACACCTTACAGGCGGGATAATTTATCCATGCTCATATTCTGGTATCTGGGAGAACTGAAACATAAAATAGACAAAAAAAACCTCATAATCAGGGGAGATATAATAAAGGCTGAAATAATATTTCGGCCCACTGAATTTACCCCTTTTAATGATCCGGTAACAAACTATTCAAAAATGATGACAGAGCTTGCATCTGACAACTCAAGAAACACTCTTATTTCTGATGATATAGCAAAGGTTTACAAAACCTCAGGCGGTCATATTCTTGTTCTTTCAGACAGAAAAAAACATTGTGAAAACCTTCAGGCAATTTTAAAATTCAGACACAGGCTTGAATCCCATCTTTTTACAGGAGACCTTTCTGAAAAAAAAAGAAAGGAAACCCTTGAAGCCTTTATTTCAAAAAAAAATAATATAATTATAGCAACAGGCCAGCTTATTGGTGAAGGATTTGACCTTAAAACACTTGAAACTCTTTTTCTTGCCACACCAATAACTTTCAGCGGAAGACTTACCCAATATCTTGGGAGAGTTTTAAGGCCTGCTCCTGGAAAATCAAAGGCATTAGTCTATGATTATGTTGATGTTCATGTAAACACTCTAAGAAAATCTGCATTTTTAAGATCAAAAATTTACGATATTGACTTTTCCCCATCATTTTTTAATGATTTCTGGTAAAATCAAAAGACTCTTTAAAATAGCTTTACTTTCTATATTTTTTAAATACTATTAACAAAATTTAAATTTAAAAAACAAAAGGATTAATAAAAATATGAACATGGAAAAAGATATAAAAATTGCAGGGATAGGCTCACCAATAGTAGATCTTCTTGCTTATGTTGAAGATTCTTTCATAAACGAAAAAATAACAGGTGAAAAAGGCGGAATGCTCCTTATCAGTGACAATGAAATGAAAAATATTGTCAATGAGATAAAAACAGAGCTTCATAAAGCTCCGGGAGGCTCTGCCGGAAATACAATTTTTGCAATGTGCAGACTGGGAGCAAAAGCTTCAATGACAGGCAAGTTAGGAAATGATGAAAACGGTGATTTTTATAAATCAACACTTGAGCAATCAGGAGGAAATTCTTCCGGTCTGAAAACAGATAATGATTTTCCTACAGCAGTTTCAATTTGTCTGGTAACTCCAGATACTCAAAGGACAATGCGCACCCACCTTGGTGCTGCCATGAATCTTTCTCCTGAAGATATAAAGGAAGAAGACTTCAAAGGTTTTCCCCTTCTGCATACCGAAGGGTATTTGCTTTTCAACAAAGAACTTGTAATCCATATTCTTGAAACAGCAAAAAAAGCAGGATGTAAAATCAGTCTTGATCTGTCATCTTTTGAAGTAATAAATGCAACAGCTGAATTTCTGCCTGATTTAATAAAAAAATATGTGGATATAATCTTTGCAAATGAAGATGAAGCCGAGGCTTTCTGTAAAACAAAAGAGCCTGAAAAAGCATTGGAAATCTTATCACAATATTGCGAAACAGCTGTTGTTAAGCTTGGAGAAAAAGGCTCTGTTATAAAATCTGAAAACAATATCATAAAGGTAGAGCCTGTATATTGTGAAAAACCAATTGATACAACAGGTGCCGGAGATTATTGGGCGGCAGGTTTTTTATATGGATATCTAAAAGGACTTGAACCTGAAAAATGCGGCAGGATTGGTTCTGTTCTTGGAGCAGAGGTAGTCTCTATTCTTGGAGCAGAGCTTAGTGATAAACAATGGGAAAAAATCTCTGAGCAGATAAAAAATATTATTTCCTGAAACTATAAATTTTAAAACCAGATTTTTCAGCAGGTTAACAGCCTGAATTAAAAACAAAATATCTATGGAGTAAAAGAATGCCTGTTTCAAAAGATTTTAAATCAAGAATATTTCCAAAGCTTGATAAAATTTCAGATTATTTTTCCACACCTTTTCATATTTATGATGAAAAAGGTATAAGACAGACATGCAATGAACTGAAAAAAGCTTTTTCAGGAATTAATAATTTCAAAGAATATTTTGCTGTAAAGGCTCTGCCAAATCCTGCAATTTTGAAAATAATAAAAGATGAAGGCTTTGGATTTGATTGCAGCTCCATACCAGAACTTACTCTTGCAAGACAGCAGACCAATGATGCACTGGATATAATTTTTACATCAAATAATACAACAAAAAAAGAGTTTATATACGCCATGTCTGGATGCGGCTCCATAATAAATCTTGACGATATTTCTCTTATTGACAAGCTGCCTGAAATTCCTGAACTTGTTTCATTCAGATATAATCCAGGGCCGGACAGGACAGGAAACGCAATAATAGGAAAACCTTCTGAAGCCAAATACGGACTTGCAAAAAATCAGATAATAGATGCATACAGAAAAATTATGGACATGGGTGCAAAAAAATTCGGTATTCATGCAATGGTGGCATCAAATGAATTAAATGAAGATTATATAATAGAAACCGCAAGAATGCTTTTGGATCTCTGTGAAAAAATTTCAGGAGAACTTGGAATAAAATTTGAATTTATAAATATAGGTGGAGGACTTGGTATTCCATACAGGCCTGAAGAAAAATCTCTGGATATTTTTAAAATGGGAAACGAAATTACTAAACTTTTTAAAGAATTTGCAGAAAAAAATCTTTATGAGCCTGCACTTAATATGGAAAGCGGAAGATTTATGACAGGTCCCCATGGAATTCTTGTAACAAAAGTCATAAATACAAAAGACATATACAGAAAATATGTTGGCCTGGATGCTTCCATGCCTGCACTTATGAGACCTGGAATTTATGGAGCTTACCACCATGTTGAAATACCTGGTAAAGAAGATGATTACCATAAAAAAGAAGTAGTTGATATTACCGGCTCTCTTTGTGAAAATAATGATAAATTTGCAATTCAGAGAGAACTGCCCAAACTTGAAGAAAATGACATAGTTGTAATAGAAGATACAGGAGCCCATGGTCATTCAATGGGATTTAACTATAATGGCAGACTGAGACCAAAAGAACTGCTTTTTACTGAAAAAAATGAGGTAATACTTATAAGGCGGGAAGAAGAGGAAAAGGATCATTTTGCAACCCTGGAGTTTGATGCAAAATCATTAAAAATATAAGAGCCGGTTTCCCCGGCCCTTTATTTTTTTTCTAAACAGCACCACTCTCATGTAATGCCGATATAACTATTGAACGGGTCATCTTTTCTTTAAAATCACTGGGATTATCAAGCTCAAGTCTTTTAAGATAAGGAACAGCAGCTTCTGGAACAGGAGCTGTAAAAGCCTTAAAAATTCCGGGAATAATTGAAAGCTTGCTCTTTTCAGCCTTGGCTTTGAACATTTTAAGAGCTTTTCCTATAACTATTTCCTCTTCTGTAAAATCAGTTCCAAAAGGAAATACAGGGAACAATCCTTTTTTTCTAAAAGAAGCAACCTTTTCTTCCAGTTTTTCAGGATAATTATTACGATATTGTTCAGGAATCTGATAATCAGCTTCTATTTTTCCATATTTTTTAGCCTGCATAAGAAGCTCTTCCTGAAATCTGGAATCACAGATATTCAAAAGCTCTTTCATTACGAGATGATCACTTTTACTTCTTAAATCTGCAATACCGTATTCAGTAATGACAATATCCCTTAAATGCCTTGGGACACTGCAATAGCCATAGCTGTATACAATATTTGATGAAAGTTTCCCTCCAGACATTCTGGTACTTCTTATCATTATGGCGCCCCTTGCATCATCCATAGCATGGGCAAGGGAAACAAAATTATATTGTCCGCCTACACCTGAAACTACCTTCCCGTTTTCAAGCCCATCAGAGGCAATGGCACCATTTAAGGTAACTATCAAGCCTGCATTTATGAATCTGCTGTTTTTTCTTTGCAGAATTTTTAATTCTTCAGAAATATATTGATTGTTTGCATATAATTGATTTACATTCAAAACGCTTGTCATATTAATCAATTTACGCTCTTCTTCACTCATATTTGAAAGGTCTTTATAAAGAAGTTGCGGTCCAACAAAAAATCCTGCATGAATCCAGTATCCATTTTTGAGTTCGTCACCAAGACAATTTTCACAAATTTTTTTAAAATTATCTTCATCATTTAAATCTGAAGAAAACTCTTTTCCATCACAGGAAAGAATACCTTCATTTATGGAAACTACATCTTTAAATACCCCAAATTCTTTGAGGTAAGAGACATCTTTTTCATTTAGCTTATAAGAAACAGCCCCATCTTTTACAAGAGCTTCAAAAAATTCAGGACTGACCTTATAGTCCCCTGCAATTTCCTGGCTGACAAGTTTTTGAATATGAATATCATCAAAACAGCGTCTTTTCATTATTCCGTTCTTATAAAGATCAAGAAATGAATCCACCATCATTTCAGTGCTTCCATAAAGACCTTTTTCAAAAACATCTGTTCCGCCATATTTATTTATAAGTTCCGAATAACGATCCATAATTCCTAATTTATCAAGCAGCTCCTTATAATTCTCATTATCTTTCTGTCTTGTAATCAAACCATAAGCTATAGCATCTCCAAGAGAACCTATACCTATCTGGAGAGTTCCGTCATCAGGGATAAGAGTGCTTGCATTAAGCCCAATCATGTAATCTACTGTATTTACAGACTCTTTAGGTGCACCAAAAAGAGTGAAATCTGATTGAGGGCCTTCAAGAACAGCATCAAAATCAGAAGCATCCGTTAATGAATCTCCATACATAAAAGGAAGATTATTGTTAATCTCTCCAACAGCAACGCCCCTGTATTCAGGGTCATTAGCTTCTTTTTCCCTCATAAGGGCAAGAGCATCAATAGCCGTATCACCATTACATGAAACAGAATATTTCATAACCCCGTCTATTTCCTTTGCAGCAATAAGAGCTCCGGCAACATTCATTCCATTTGCCATAACATCCCTTGCAGCATGGGTGTAATTAGCACTGATATAATGCTGCTGCATATGATCATTATTCATAAAGGCTCCTGCCTTATAGAAAAATTCACTGATCTCGACATTTGGAGGAAGCTTTTTGAGCCTCACATCTCTCGCATATTCAAGCTCAACATATCCCCCCCAGATTCTTTCAACCAGCGGCCCAAGGAATCTTCTCTCAAGATCATTTGATGGCGTAGGAGGTTCAAGGGAAAGGGCTGTAATTATTCTCAGCTTGATAGATGGATCTTTCCTGGCTTTTCGGTACAGGGCATTGGCAATATTATTAGGCTTGCCAAGTCCAAGCTGCATACCCAGTACAAGATTTTTGCCTGCTTTTTCAATAATAAAATCTGCGATCTTATCAGGATCATTAAAGATCAAAGGTCCTTCTTTACTCATAGCTCTCCCCCAGTTTAATTAAGTTTACAAACAAGTTTCTCTCCAAATGCATAAAACTATACAATAAAATATTAAATATAATATAAAAATATTTTTATGTTTATATGTTGCATCAACTCAAAAGTCAACAAGCCTGGCTTAATTTACAGGGCAACCCCCATTTATATTTATCCGGTCATGAAGGAAAGGGTTAAAAAACAGTAAATATAAATGAAATACATTCATCCGACCTCTGATATTTTCATAAAATATCTTTTTGGCATGGAAGAAGACAGCTCACTGCTCAAGGATTTTATCAATGCCACCCATAAAAATTGTGATCTGCCCATTATTAAAAAAGTGTTGAGGTTAAAAATCCTTTTAATGTGAAGACAATTAATTTTGAAAAGGAATCAATACTGGCTATCAAGGGAACCGTTCCCTGTGTTACTGGTCAAGACTCTATTCATCCCAGCTGGAACAGGGAAGAAAATACCTCAATCTGTAGATTTCAGGCTATTTGAAGAAGAAAACAGATATCATTTATGCTTTATGCTCAGAGATCTTAAAGACCCTGAACTTCTTTAACCGATCATCTGGCTATTCATTATCTTGAACTTACCAAACTCTTTGGTTATAATACAAGATATGAGTCAAGTTCTGAGTCAATGGCGGCTTCTGCAAATTTTTTGATTAATAGGGTCAGGACACTACCCTCGCCTGTGAAGGGTTGCCCATCTTGAAGACCCTTGAGAGCTTTTTCAAAATTAAAGTCAGTTCTCCTTTCAAAAGCTAACTACTATATCAGCTTTCTCGTAACTGACACAGAATTTTGAATGCCCTCAAGCGTTTCTCCTGGGCCTTCACTTGCCGAGTATTCAGTTTGCGTTTTTAGTTTAGAATCTCGGATACCACTCCCTGACTGTCGACTTCTGGAAGCTACCCTTGCTTGACACCGTGCTCCCTTCAGAGACTGCCGGTTACCAGCTAGAACCGATACCTAAGTCCTCCACCAAGGGTCAGCGGATCACCAAAATACGCCAAGGACAAGGTGCTGGAGGATATATAATCCTCAATATATTCCTCATCCGCCAGGTTCTTTCCATATATATAAAAGTCCCAGTTGCCCGGCCGTATAGCCAATTTTTGCATCAAGGGTAATATACTCATCTCCTTTAACAAATTTATGGAGGGTAGACCATCTCCTGACCACATGGCCCCATTTTATTGTTTTCCGTATCAAAATAAAAACCACCCACCCAGCGGATACCGCTTGTATTATTACCGGAAAACCTGATTTCCTGGGAATATGTATCATTTTCAGTATAGTTGAACCTCCTGAGCCAGTCCAAAAAGGTGCCTGCCAGGGAATCCGCATCATAGTTCCCCTCTATATCCTGGTTTCTGTGGATGGTGGTTGAGGAGAGGGTCATGGCATGGAATTTATAGCTGAGAAACAGGCTTTGTGCGAAACTGTCCATATCGGTATTGGTGGGCATATCATAATTTACCTTTTCGGCATCATCCCGATGGAATTCACGGATATCAATACTGCCCGCCTGCACATACCCATTACACCAACCGTCACTTCGATTATCCATGGACAGGTGGCATCAAATCCGTACCGGTTGATAATGGGAATACCGTCAATATAAATGACCACCGGATTATTGTTTGTGAACAAAGACGGGATAAGTCCTCTGAATGAAACTAACCGCATTTCCAACACCTTCGGAAATCATCATATTGGGAATATGACTAATCACATCAGGAATATCGGTAATGCCCTTTTCCTCCAGCTCAATTTCATCTATCACCGTGATACTCTGGGGAACATCCTGAATATTCTCTTCAATATTATTGGCAGTTACTATGATGGTTTCAATCTAGGTCAACCAGCCCTTAGCGTTTTTTTAAAACCTGCAAATGGGATGATGAGGCGATGCAAAATCAACAAATGGTTTCTCAGTCACTGGCAACAGAAGATGGAATGTTGACATTAGATGTATCGTAATTCCCTGAAAAAGAGAAAATTTCTGTAGATGTCTCACACCAAATATTGTGATAATATCAGTAAAAAAAACAATTGTCAATCAAGGATTTTCATTGGTCTATTGAACGGTGTTTCCAGGAAGGCAAAATGCTTCTTGGAATAAATCATTATGAACATAGATCATGGCCGGCATGGCATCGCCACATGCTTTATGTCATGTCGGCTTCGACTCAGACGAAAGCTAGAAAACACAAAATCAGTCTTGACATGGGGGTCACTTCATACATATATTAAAATAGTTATAAAAAACCTTCGTGCTGCAATTTCCAATGCAAAATGCGGCAATATAAAAATCACAGATTCATTTATTGATGTATTTGCAACACAGATCAAGATGAATTTCATAATTTACACAAACCAATCAAAATGAAACACAATTTATCAGGAGGAATTCCATGAATTTTATACAAGCAATATCCAGGGAAAAGAAAAACTCGGCAATTCTTGATCTGCTGAGCCGTCGTGCCGGAGTTGGATTATGGTTTGTTCATCTCCATAATGAAGACCCCATGCATGCCAAAAGCAAATGGAAATGGTCCCCGGAATTCCGACGTCTGCTCGGCTTTCAGGGTGATGACATCAATGAATTTCCCAATATTGTAGATTCATGGACAAAACGACTTCATCCAGACGACATGGAATCTACGTTTAAAAAATTTACTGCATGCATCAATGATACAAGTGGTGACAGCCGCTATGATGTCCAGCAACGCATAAAAAACAAAAGCAATGAATATCATTGGTTTCGCGTCGTAGGTGGAGTTGACCGTGACGCACAAGGAAGGCCAAAACAAGCCTGCGGTGTTTTGATTAATATTGATAAGCAAAAAAAAAGCGAAGAACAGGTTGCGTTATTAGGGGAATATTCAGGAGTGGGTTTATGGGATGCCATGCTCTATGAGGGAGATCCCATGAACCCTGAAAGTAAGTGGGAGTGGTCTCCAGAATTTCGACGTTTACTGGGGTTCCAAGGACATGACACTGAAGGATTCCCCAATGTTGTACAATCCTGGTCTGATCGTATCCATCCCGATGATGTGAAACACACATTTGAAGAATTTGCTGTA
>PDWJ01000303.1_pt1 | contig 74623 bp, 71 predicted proteins | sample 1430881 | NCBI WGS metagenome assembly PDWJ01 (sample SAMN01162460, study PRJNA174530) | Oral metagenome, whole genome shotgun sequencing project. | biome: Marine environment; feature: Marine mammal; material: Swab sample of the gingival sulcus; isolation source: swab sample of gingival sulcus...
GGATTCTAAAGCCGGGAGGCATTTTTGTGGTTGTTACACCTGATATAAGCGGATTTCAGGCAAGGCTTTTCGGTTATAACTGGCGTTCAGTAATAGATGACCATATGTATCTTTTTTCGCGGAAAACGCTGACTAAAATGCTTGTTAATGGCGGATTTGAGGTTGTGGATAATGTTTCATGGGGAGGATTAGCCTCCGGAACAGCTCCGTTCCCGATAAAACGTGCGGCTGATACCCTGGCAAAAAGGTTTGACTTTGGTGATGTAATTTGTATTATGAGCCGGTTGAGGAAGTAAACTATTGACACAACATATTCATTTATCTAGTATGGGTTAAATACTTAGGAACGATTATGACGGAAGACAGATTGCAGCTATTGCCGGAAAAATTCTTAAAAGAGATTGCGTTAAAAGAAGGTATTAGTATTCATGACAATATTGATAAACAGGATCTCATAGATCTTATTCTGGATGCAATTGAAGAGGATCGCGCTGAAAAGATTATGAATAATAATCCCGCAATGCAGATCAAGGAGCGTAAATTCGATATAACCCTGGATGAACAGTTTGATTTTGATGAGGATCTGTATCCTTTACCGGAAAGGTATAATGAAACTGAAATCGTATTGCTTTTGAGAGACCCTGTATGGGCCTACACCTATTGGGACATTAAAGATTCAGATATATCCTCATTAAAATTCGGGGATTTGGGCGGTGAGCTGCTGCTTAGACTTTATGAGATGAGAAGCCCTGTTTTTGAGAAAAACAGTATCATTGATTTTTCCGATATACCTGTCACCATAGATGATAACAGCTGGTATATAAACCTTCCGAATACCGGAATTTATTATTGTGTAGAGCTTATTATGCAGGGTTCTGAATCTTCAAAGGTGCTTTGCAGATCCAATTCTGTTCAAAGCCCTCAATGGGAAATCGGTTCGTTTGAGAATTTTCAGGAGCTGAAGGGCTCAGGTAATGATTTGATGTTAATCTCAAGTCTTCTTGATCTAAGCGAGTCTGACACTACAGGGAAAATCCCGCAGCGCATAATTTCCATGATTGACAGCGATTTTCTGGAGTAAATAGAGTATGAGCATCAATAAAGGTTATCTTGGTTTTGTATTACATTCTCATTTGCCGTATGTACATCATCCTGAAAAAGAAAAATGCCTTGAAGAAAACTGGTTTTTTGATGCGCTTGCCGAAACCTATCTCCCCGTTCTGGATATGCTTGGCAGGCTTTGTGAAGAGGGCATTTCTTACCGGTTAACCATATCACTTTCACCAACCCTGACGACAATGTTGCTGGATGGGCTTTTGCAGTCACGTTTTGTTGTTTATCTTCAGGATAAGATTGTTTTGGGTGAGAAGGAATGCAGGCGTAATCGTAAGGATCCGGATAAACTCAAGCTTTCCAAAATCTATTTAGAGCATTATGAAAAATGTCTCCATGATTTTGAAAACGTATATAAGCGGAATATCGTAAAGGCCTTTAAACAGCTTGAGAAAGCGGGCTGCATAGAGATAATAACCACCACTGCCACCCACGCGTTTATGCCGCTTTACCAGGAATTGCCCCAGGTTATTGAGGCTCAGATTCATACCGCTGTTATATCTTATGGGCGTGTGTTCGGGCAGGCCCCAAAGGGAATGTGGATTCCGGAGTTGGGATATTTTCCCGGACTGGGAAGATATATGAAGCAGCATGGGATCAAATACGGTTTTATTGCAGCCCATGGTCAGCTTTTTGCCGAGAGAAAATCTAAATACGGAGTATATGCTCCTGTCGAGACAAAAAGCGGTATCCTTGCTTTTTCAAGAGATATTCCGGCATCTCATTCTGTATGGTCACCTGAAGACGGATATCCGGGCGATCAGGTTTACCGTGATGCCAATCAGGACATAGGGTTTCAGCTTCCCCTTGATTATATAGGTCCCCATATTTTTGATGAAAAAATCCGGACCAATACAGGATACAAGTATAACAGGATAGATGCGGGAGAGCCGGGACATATATACAGACCTGAAAAGGCCAGAGCCAAGGCTGTAGAGCATGCTGAGAATTTTATCTACAAAAGGATAAACCAGGTTAAGAAGCTTGGAAAGGTAATGGATCGGCCTCCGATGATTATATGTCCCTATGATTCCGAAATTTTTGGAAAATGGTGGTATGAGGGAATTATCTGGCTTGAACAGGTTATCAGAATGGCCGCAGAGTCCGAAGAGCTTAAAATGATCAGCCCATGTGAATATATAGCCGAGTATAAGGAAAATGAAAAGGTTGAGCCTATTTTTTCCAGCTGGGGCAATAAGGGTTACGCTTCAGTATGGCTTGGCGGTGCCAATGACTGGGTTTACCGCCATATACATAAGGCCTCTGAACGAATGAAAGAGCTTGTTGCCCGTTTTCCTGATGAGACGGGTTTAAAGAAAAGGGTTCTTGATCAGGCCGCCCGTGAGGTGTTGCTTTCTCAAGCCTCTGACTGGCCCTTTATAATGAAAACCTGTTTAAATGCTGATTATGCTAAAATGCGTGTTAAAAGACATTTGCATAATTTTAATAAAATTTACGATAATCTTTGCCGTAATACAGTTAATACTGAATGGCTTACAAGGATTGAGAAAGAACATAATATTTTCCCGGATCTTGATTACAGGATATTCGGAGAAGATAAGCCGGAAGAGTGGGCTTAAAATAAGCCGGAAGAGTGAACTTGAAACCTGAATTTAAACAGGATGTTCTGCTCTTCAGGTAAGGGTTGATGTTTCCGAGATTGGAAGCTGCTCAAGGTAGTATCTTGTTAAAGGTCCGTTATTTGTATCGGTTGTTGATTTACGGTAAACCCTGAATACAATCATCTTGTATGTGGGCAGGGGGAGGCTTATCGGATTTCCATTTAGATCCACAAGTTCATTAATGCCTAAATCACGTTCAATCTCAATTGAGTCGCCTTCAGGGTAGACTATTTCTCTTGTGAGCCATTTCATTCAGCATCCCCATCGGTGTGAAGTTTGAAATCCATCAGCTTTGGCTTTATATTTTGTTCCGCCTTGTCAAAAGCCCCATCCTTGAATTCTTCTATTAATGAAACAGATTGAATGGGTATCATAAGATGCTCAGTTTTACCGAAAAGCCTCCGAACCTCGTCTTCTGACGGATCTATTATTAGTTTTGATTCTTTGCTGAGTATCAAATCTTTTATTGAAACGAAATAGGGGTGGGTAAGATCGAGGTTCTCCGCCTTAAGCTGGAGATCCTTTTCCTTCCATTTAAAATGAACTCGGTAGATTGACATTACATATAGATAACGCTTTGCTTTAAAAAAAGCTACTTAACAAAAGTTAAGTTTAATTATCGGAATATTTTTATATTTTCTTTAATTCATTTAAATATAGGTTTAAAAAAGGAATTTGATGGTTTATTATATTATTAGGTGGTAAAAAGTGGTAATAATTAGGAGTATGTGGGATATTTGATGATAACCGGTGAATATAAGAATAATTTGGATGAAAAAGGCCGCTTATTAATCCCGTCACGTGTAAGGAATTCTATTGCAGGGAGTCAGCTTGTTCTGACCCGTGGAATAGATAAATGCCTTTGGGTCTATACTCCGGATGAATGGAAGAGGATTGCTTCTCAAATACTTGACTCCTCTTCTGTGTTTAAGTCTAAGACAAGACTTTTACAGCGCCGTATTATTGCTCCGGCACAGGAGTGTGATATAGATAAGTCGGGGAGGGTTAATATCCCTCCGACATTGAGGGATTCGGCAGGCCTTGATAAGGAGGTTATTTTACTCGCAATGGAGAAATACATGGAAATATGGAGTCTTGCCGAATATGAAAAGTATCTTGATGAGAGTGAGGTGGATTTTCAGGCTGCGGCTGAAGATTTAGGTGATCTGCTGAATTTTTAACCGTACCCTGAGAAAAGGTCGTTCATGGATATTGCGCATTATTCAGTCTTGAAAGAGGAAGTGTACAGTTATCTTGAACCTGATGAAGAAGACAGGCTTTTGATAGACTGCACCCAGGGTGAGGGAGGGCACTCTGAACTCTTTCTTTCAAGATGTCCATGGATAAATGTAGCTGGACTTGATGCTGACAAGAACATCATGTCTGTTGCTAAGAAAAGGCTTGAACCATATGGCGGCCGTGTAAGATTTTTTAATCAGTGGTTCAATCTTTTTTTTGATCGGTATCCTCTGGGAGATGAGCGGCCCGGCCTCATTCTTTTTGATCTGGGTATTTCTATTTTTCATTATGAAAAATCCGGGAGGGGTTTTTCTTTTCTTAAGGATGAGCCGCTTGATATGAGGCTTTCTGCTGAGCTTGAGATATCTGCCGCTGATATCGTTAATGAGTATCCTGAGAATAAGCTTGCTGATCTTATATTTCAGTTTGGTGAAGAACGTCTTTCAAGACGTTTCGCAAAGGCGATTGTATTGCACCGGAAGTCTGAGAAAATTGAGACTACAGGTCAGCTTGCCGAGATTATATTTCAGGCATCACCTGGCGATTACAGGCATGGCAGAATACATCCCGCAACAAGGAGTTTTCAGGCTTTGCGGATAGCCGTTAATGGTGAGCTCGCAAGGCTTGATTCGGTATTGGGTAAGGCTTTAAAGATCCTTCGGCCGGGCGGAAGGCTTGGTGTGATTACCTTTCATTCCCTTGAGGATAGAAGGGTTAAGCACTTTTTCAGAGATATGAACAAGACCTGTATCTGCCCTCCTGAACAGCCGATATGTAATTGTGAAGGCAGAAAGGTTGTTGATATAATTACAAAGAAGCCTGTTGTTGCGTCAGAGTCTGAACTGGAGATTAATCCTCCGTCCAGAAGTGCCAAGCTGAGGGTTGTGAAAAAAATAGCAGATGAGGAATTTTAGTTTTGAATAAAAAAATAGCAGCATTACTTATTATTTTGATACCGGCACTGCTTTTTTTGTCTGTTTGGCAGTCTTACCGTTATGATATGCTTAACAGGGATGTTTCAAAGCTTGAGCAGGCTCAGAAGGATGTTTTTGAACGAAATAAAAAAATAGTTATGGGGATAGAATTCCTGAAATCCCCGTTCAGAATAAACAAAATAGCAGAAGAAGACCTTGAGATGAAGAAGGCTCAGCCTGAACAGATTATTCATATTGAGGTAGACAATTCCGGGGATGGTTATGATGGCTGAGTCCGGTGCTCTTTTTGTTTCGGCAGAGGCTGCGGCATGGGCAGAGGGTGGTCTTTATGGTGATTCTTCTGTTCCTGTTGTGTCAGCTGAAACTGATTCACGCCGTTGCGGGGAAGGTTTTTTGTTCTTTGCGCTTAAGGGAGAGCGTGTTGACGGTCATGATTTTATAGGTAAGGCTTTTCAGAACGGTGCCTGCGGGGCTGTCGTCTCCTCTGAGTGGGAGGGGGTTGGTTCTTTTTCTGACGCAGTAAAGATTAACGGACGGTTTTTTATTTTTGTTTCTTCTCCGCTTGATGCTCTTCAGAAAATAGCCTCATCTTATATGAAGACAGTTCGTCATCCTGTACGTATCGGGGTTACCGGCAGCAATGGGAAGACAACGACCAAGGAGCTTATAGCATCTGTTTTGGGTGAAGTTTATTCAGTGGTTAAAACTGAAGGCAACTATAATTCTGAGATAGGTTTACCGCTTACCGTTTTTAATATTAATGAAGGCCATGATTTTGCAGTAATTGAGATGGGTATTAACCGCGTTGGTGAGATGGATATCCTTGCTGAGATCCTTCGGCCTGATATAGTTGTTGTAACTAACATTGGTACTGCTCATATTGGAGCCTTTGAAACTATTGAAAATACAGCATATGAAAAACGGCGGGCAGTTTCATTTTTTGATAAGGATGGACTTCTGTTTGTTGATGAAGATGATGGGTTTTCAGGTTTTATGTCAGAGGGGCATCCGGGAAAGACTGTAAGATACGGATTAACTGCCCTTGCTGATAGCGCTGAGAGTTTTAACTGCTCATGTCTTGGTTTGAAGGGCTGGGAGATTGAGCTTGATGGAAACAGGATAGGCTTTCCGCTTGTTGGTGAGCATAATCTCAAGAATGCCGTCTGTGCTTTGACTGTAGGGCGTTATCTTGGGCTTTCCGGTAAAGATATCAAGGCCGGGCTTGAGAAAAGTGTTCCGCTTTTCGGCCGGAGCGAGATCGTCGAGGGGCCGGTAACTGTTATTTTAGACTGTTATAATTCCAATGCTGATTCACTTATGAAATCACTTGATTTTGCAGATGAACTGGACTGGAATGGCTGCAAGAATTATGTGATAGGTGATATGGGAGAGCTAGGTGAAAGCAGCCGGGAGATACATGAAAACGCGGGTAAGGCCGCTTTATGCTGCAAGGCTGATAATGTTTTCTTTTTCGGTCCGGCAACAGAGGCGTCCTTTCGTTATGTTATTGACACACCTGATGTTGGAACGGAAGGCTGCGGATGTGAAAAACGGCCGGATTTTTTTCATGCCTCAGATTATTCCGAGCTTGAAAAGAGCCTGATTTCCGTGTTGCGTGAAGGAGACCTTGTGCTAATTAAGGGATCACGTTCTATGGAGATGGAGAGGCTGCTTGGGCCTGTTTTAGCAAAATTCGGGGGTGAGGCATGTTAAAAGAATTACTTTTCCCGCTTGTGGAATATTTTTCTGCTTTTAATATCTTTCAATACATTACTTTCCGTGCCGCCTATGCTGCTGTTACTGCACTTTTTATTTCGTTTGTTTTCGGTCCCCGTATAATAAGTGCCCTTAAGAAATTTAAGCTTGGTCAGATGGTTAGAACCGATGGGCCTCAATCACATTTGCATAAGATTGGAACCCCTACGATGGGCGGCCTGATTATGATTCTGGCAATTCTTGTATCTTGCCTGTTATGGCAGGATCTTGGAAACCCATATGTATGGCTGGGGCTTTTTTCGCTCCTGGGGTTTGGCTTTGTCGGATTTCTTGATGACTATCTCAAGATTACAAAGAAAAGTTCTGAAGGACTTCAGGCTAAGTTTAAGCTTATAGGGCAGGTTCTTATTTCTCTGGCTATTGTTATGTTTATTTATTTAAACGGTAATGAGCATACTACAATGCTGTATCTGCCTTTTTTTAAGGTTCCGGTTGTTGATCTCGGTGTATTGTATATTCCCTTTGGGGTCTTTATTCTTATTTCATGGACAAATGCGGTTAATCTTACCGATGGTCTGGATGGTCTTGCTGTCGGTCTTGTTATGATGGTCGGAATAGCCTTTGCGATTCTTACATATATTACGGGCCGTGCTGACTATGCGGGCTATCTTCAGATTCCGTATCTGCCGGAAAGCAGCGAGCTTCCGGTGTTTTGCTTTGCATTGGTTGGGGCTTCAGTCGGTTTTTTATGGTTTAATTCTCATCCGGCAGAGGTCTTCATGGGTGATACAGGCTCTCTTGCGCTTGGGGGTGTTCTGGGGGTCGTTTCGTTAATGATTAAAAAAGAGATACTTCTTGTTATTATCGGCGGTGTATTTGTGCTTGAGGCTCTCTCGGTAATTATTCAGGTGGTATCATTTAAAATAAGAGGTAAAAGGGTTTTTAAGATGGCCCCTCTTCATCATCATTTTGAATTGAAGGGCTGGGCTGAAACCAAGGTTGTTATAAGATTTTGGATAATGGGCGGAATGTTTGCGATTCTTGCGCTGTCCACACTTAAGATTCAGTAAGGAGACGGAGAAAAAATTTTGGTTAAATTTCAGCTTGAAAGAGTTCCGAAAACCGGCAAAAGTGATTTTATACTTCTCATGATAATAGTCCTTCTTGCCGGCTGCGGTTTTTCAGCTCTTTTTTCAGCCTCATATCATTACGCAGACAAGTATTTTAATGATAGTCTTCTTTTTATCCGTAAGCAGTTGATCTTGGGTGCCGTTGGTGTTTTGCTGGGCTTTGTCGCATATAAGATCTCTGTAGAAACCCTTAGAAGGTATATCCCGCTGATTCTGATTATCAGTGTCTTTCTTATCCTTCTTACCTTCGTTCCGGGGCTTGGTAAGGAAGTCCTCGGTGCAAGAAGATGGATATTTCTTTTTGGGTTTTCTTTTCAACCTTCTGAGCTGGCAAAACTTGCTGTTATTCTTTATCTTGCAAATATTTTTGATAAAAAGCAGGAACGTATGCATGAGCTTGGTAAGGCAGTTGTTCCTCCACTGATTGTTTTTGCTTTTATTATTACACTTGTTTTATCGCAGAATGATTTTTCATCTGCTGTTTTTATTCTTGTGATTGGGTTAACCATGTTTTTTATGGCAGGGGTTCCTCTGCTTTATTTCGCCTATCTTGTTATGGCTGTTGTTCCGCTGTCCCTGATTTTTCTTTTTACAAAGCCTCACAGGGTTGAGCGGCTTATTGCGTTCCTAAGGCCTGAGTCAGATCCTGTGGGGTCGGGTTACCAGATGATGGCCGCTCAGGCCGCGTTAAAGAATGGCGGCTTTATAGGGCAGGGGCTTGGACATGGAATAAAAAAGCTTGGCGGTCTGCCTGAGGTTCACTCTGATTTCATATTTGCGTCTACAGCCGAAGAGATAGGGTTTTTAGGTGTATTCTGTGTAATTGCTCTTTTTATAGGGTTTTGTGCCCGTGGTTTTTTGAGGGCTTACCGAAGTTCCAGCCGGTTTGATTTTCTTCTTGCCGGAGGGCTTACATGCAGTATCTTTTATCAGGCAATGTTTAATATGGCTGTTGTCTCAGGACTTGTTCCTGCAACCGGTATACCGCTGCCGTTTTTTTCATCCGGCGGTTCTTCAGAGCTGATAACATTTATAATGTGCGGACTGCTCCTTGGTGTTACAAGGCGGCAGAATGAAGAGGTAGTTTAAAGGTGAGTAACTTTCACGAACTTGACAGTAGAGATTATAATTACACTGACGCGCCTGTTTATAATTATAGAAGTTTTGAAAGCAAGATTGTTGATGCATCAGATCGTATTGAAAAAGACCACCGTCTCCAGGAGCGTAGAGAAAAGACCGCAAGGTTGTTTAAGCTTATAATTGTATTTCTCCTTTTTGTTATTGTGGTTCAGGTTATTTATCATCTCTATTTTGCTCAAAATATGCATATAAATAGGGTTTTTATAAAATCAGATGCGAATTTTAAGGCATCAGATTCACAGATACTTGAAATGGCCGGTATAGGCCCTTCTGAGTCGTTCTTCTCTTTCGATGAGGGACAGGTTAAGCTCCGGCTTGAGCGCTATCCTCAGATTGCGTCTGCTGAGGTTGAGAAAAAGTTTCCTGATGCGCTTCATATTTCATTAAAGGGGCGTGATCCTCTTGTTATTTGTCTGGTTGAGGTTGACGGCCGTGCTGTTCCGGCTGCTGTTGATTCTGAGGGTGTTATTTTTCAAATAGGAAAATCTGTCTCCGAGCTGAATCTTCCCGTTCTTTCAGGGGTTAGGATAAATAAAGCAAGGCTTGGTTCTGTTATGCCTTTGCCTGTTACGGGTTTTCTGGCAGGACTTGAAGATCTCAGAAGGGATTCGCCGGTATTTTTTAACAGTATTTCCGAATTCAGGATTGAAAGAAAAAGCAGTGAGGGCTTTGATGTCTTGATGTATCCGCAGAATTATAGTATTCCTGTCAGGGTGGGTAATACCATAGATAAAGAACTTTTTACCTATGTAATGCTGGTTCTTGATGTGGCGGAAAAGCAGGGAATTACAGATAATCTTGAGGAGCTGGATTTTAGAACAGATGAAGTTGTTTACAGGATCAGGGGGGAATAATCTTGCCGTTTGATGATTTAATAGTAGGATTGGATGTAGGAACTACCAAGATATGCGCGGTTATAGGCGAAATTAATGATGCCGGAAGTGTGGAGATCGTCGGTGTAGGTACGGTGCCCTCAGGCGGTTTGCGCAAGGGTGTTGTTATTAATATCGAATCAACCCTGAAGGCTGTTACCAAGGCAATTGAATCTGCTGAAATGATGTCAGGGCGTGATGTTTATTCTGTCATAACCGGAATTGCCGGAGGGCATGTTGAAGGGCTTAACTCGCGCGGAGTTGTTGCTGTTTCAGGCCGTAACCGCGAAATAAATGATGAAGATATCGGACGGGTTATAGATGCCGCAAAGGCGGTTGCTATTCCGATGGATCGGGAGGTTCTGCATGTTCTTCCGCAGGAGTTTGTTGTTGACGATCAGGGCGGAATTAAAGACCCTCACGATATGATCGGAATAAGACTTGAGGCTGAGGTTCATATAATTACCGGTTCTGTTTCATCATCTCAAAATCTTATTAAGTCTGTACAGCGTGCCGGCTTTGGGGTTGATGCTGTTGTTTTTGAATCAATTGCTTCCTCTATGGCTGTTTTATCAGAAGAGGAGAAAGAGCTTGGTGTTCTGATGATTGATCTTGGCGGCGGAACAACAGATGTCCTTGTTTTTGTTGACGGTTCGCCCTATCATACTGATGTTGTTGCTGTAGGAGGCGGGCAGGTTACGAGTGATATTTCAATCGTTCTGAAAACACCTGTTGAGTTTGCGGAAAAACTTAAAAAAGAGTCCGGATGCTGCTACATGCCGCTTGTTGAGCCCTCTGAAGAAATCCTTCTGCCTGGTGTGGGCGGCTGGCCTTCAGCTTCAATACCAAGGACAGAGTTGTGCAAGATTATTCAGCCGCGCATGACTGAAACCTTTGAGTTGATTCGTGAAAAGATGATGAAAAAGGGTTTTCTGAATCATCTTAGAGGCGGTGTTGTTCTTACCGGTGGCGGAGCAATGATGCCCGGTACGGCAGAATTGGCCAAAGAAATCTTCGGGGTTCCTGCGAGGATAGGCTATCCTTTTGAGCTTGGCGGTCTTGTTAAGGAGTACCGCAGCCCCATGTATTCAACTGCCGTAGGTCTTGTAATGTATGGAAATGAGATTGCAAACCGTGGAATAGACAGTGATTCTGTGTCCAGGCGGGTAAAAGACGGGTTTGGAAATAAGTTTAAGAACTGGATGAAGGAATTTTTTTAAAAAGGTCTGTTTTTATACTGGTAAAAACTATAAGGACCGTTATATTATGTTGAGGATATTTCAAAAGTTGGTTACTTTTGAAAATTTCTCATATTTAAAAGCTTCTGGGAGGGGGCAGCTAATGAATATCGAGCTGGTCGAAGACAAATTTGGTAGCGATCTGGGTAATCCTACCGTAATCAAGGTTATCGGAGTAGGCGGCGGCGGAAACAATGCTGTAAACCGGATGATAGCCGGCGGATTAAAAAATGTTGAATTTATTGCTGTAAACACTGATTTGCAGGCTCTCAAACTTTCAAGCGCAAAGAATAAAATGCCGATAGGTACAAAGCTCACCGGCGGACTAGGTGCTGGAGGAAATCCTGATGTTGGAGAAAATGCCGCGATAGAGAGTACTGAAGAGCTGAGAAATGCCCTTCGCGGTGCAGATATGGTTTTTATCACCGCGGGTATGGGCGGGGGTACCGGAACAGGTGCTGCTGCCGTTGTAGCTCAGATCGCACGTGAACTTGATGCTCTTACTGTTGCTGTTGTTACAAAGCCCTTTTCTTTTGAGGGCGGAAAAAAGATGAAGCTTGCCGAACAGGGGATTGAACGTCTGCGCAGCGCTGTAGATACTCTTATTATTATTCCCAATCAGTATCTGTTAAAAATAGTAGAACGAAAGACTCCTATAACAGAGGCTTTCAGGATAGCTGATGATGTTCTCCGTCAGGGTGTTCAGGGAATATCCGACCTTATAACTGAGGCCGGTGAGATAAATATCGACTTTGCGGATGTCAGAACCATTATGAAGGGTAAAGGCGATGCTCTTATGGGCATTGGTACCGGAAGCGGTGATAACCGTGCAGTTGATGCGGCTACTAATGCTATAAATAATCCTCTTCTTGAAGATGCTCATATTGAGGGTTCGAAGGGTATTTTGGTAAGCGTAACAGGCGGTGAAGATTTCTCACTTTCTGAATACGAAGAAATCCTGAATATAATTACAACAAATGCTGATGAAGATGCGATGATAATCTCAGGTACTGCTACCGATCCTTCGCTTGAGGATCAGGTTAAGGTTACTGTTATTGCAACCGGCGCAAATGAAGAATCTGAAAGCATTACTGACTCCGAGGCCCTGGATGTCAAAAAAGATGATCAGGAAATCGTTGATTACAAACAGTGGGTCGAGATGCAGGCCGGACTGTCCAGAAATGGAAACAGCCCGTCTCTGACAAGAAGGCATTCATCATTTGATGAAGATCTTGGTATACCTACAGTTTTCCGTTCGGAATTAAGTACCGAGGGTTAGATTCTTTCGGTTTTTGTTATGGATGTAGACAGAATCCTTTCGGATTATGCGGATTATCTAAGAATTGATCTCAGACTGAGCAATAATACAGTTGATGCTTACAGGCGGAGCTGCGGCGGCTTTCTGAATTTTATAAATGATAAAACAGATTCACTTGCATCTATAACCTCCCATGATATAACAGACTATCTTATGAGCCGGCAGCTTTCTGAGGATGTGGATGATGTTATAAGCAGCAGAACCATATCCAGAATTCTTAGTTCTCTTCGTTCCTTTTTCAGCTATCTTATTATAGAAAAGGTGCGTGAAGATAATCCCGCAAAGACTGTTGATATGCCCAAACTTAGTAAAAAGCTCCCGGAAGTTTTAAGCATAGAGGACATAGACAGTTTTTTGTCCTGCATTGATATTGAAACTCCTGCCGGATTGCGTGACAGGGCCCTGTTTGAACTTATTTACTCCTGCGGCCTTCGTGTTTCGGAGGCTGTGACAGCTTCATTCGGCAGCTTGTTTATTGATGAAGGCTTAATAAGGGTCAGAGGTAAGGGTGATAAGGACCGTTTTATTCCGCTTTGCGGTGAGGCTTCATATTGGCTGAAAAAATATATAGATGAGGGACGTCCGGCCCTGCTGAAAAAGACTGACTCAAAGGGAATGCTTTTTCTTAACTATCGGGGACAGCCGCTAAGCAGAAAGGGTATGTGGAAGAGATTTAATCAGATTGCCGCAAAGGCTGGAGTAAATGCAAAGATCCATACACTGAGGCATTCGTTTGCAACCCATCTTCTTCAGGGCGGAGCGGATCTAAGATCAGTGCAGGAACTTTTGGGACATACTGATATTTCAACAACCCAGATCTACACTCATGTCAGCAGAGACGACCTGAGAAACAGTCACAGACAGTTTCATCCAAGGGGATGAGGTTAGGTATATGAAAAGATATCTTGTAGTAATTTTGATTATTCCCTTTCTTGTTTTAAACGGCTGCAAGGGTGAAAAAAAGGCATGGGTTGAGAATCTTTCCGCTGCTGAGAATAAAGAATTTGAGAACGGCTCAATACCCGAAGAACGTATAGACAACCTTAAAAGAGGTGTGGACTTTTATAAAAATGAGGTTGAGCGTACTGTAAAGGCTTCCAAGCAGATTGGAATCTATTATAGAATGCTTGCTCTTGAGTATATGAGTCTTGAAATGTATAACGAGGCATTGAAGAGCATAGAATCTGCTGTTGAATACTTTCCTACAAGTCCCCTTCTTTATTATAACGGAGCTCTTGCTTCAGCCCAGATGTCAAAGACTGTCTTCAATGATCTTAAATCAGAACAGTATATCGAAACAGCGGAGAAATATTATCTCAAGGCCCTCATGCTTGACCCCGGTTATATAGAAGCCCTTTACGGACTGTCTGTTCTTTATATTTTTGAGCTTGACAGACCTGCAGAGGCTGAGCCTCTTCTTGAAAGACTGCTTTCCCGAAGCGGTTCTCGTTATGATGCAATGTTTCTTCTTGCAAGGGTAAAAATCCTGATGGGCGAGGTTGATCAGGCGGTTGAGCTGTATTCAGCTATTGAAGAGGGCGCCTCTGATGATAATACCCGGATGAAGGCAAAGGAAAACAGAATGAAGATTATAGGAGTTGGTAATGGCTGATATTTTAGATCTTATACTAAGCCGGTATCGATTTCTTTCTAATTCTGAAAGGCTCATTCTTCGTGATGCTGCCGGAAGCGGAGAAATACTGCAGGCCATGACCATTGATGATATTCAGGCTGTTATCGGAAGAAGGCTGAGAATCAAGGCTGATTCAATCAAAAAAGCATTAAGTGATGCATCTTCGGCAGAGATAATTCTTGACTCTGATGATATAAGATATGTATTTTTAGGCGGACAGGGTTATCCATCTCAGCTTGCAGAGATTTATGATGCCCCGTATATGATTTATTACCGTGGAGAGCTTCCTGATTGGAACAATCCTGCCGCGGCTGTCGTAGGTACCCGTCTTGCAAGAGGGCAGGGACTTGATGCCGCCTTCAAACTTGGTTTTGATCTTGCCGGGTATGGGCTGCCTGTTGTTTCCGGTCTCGCGATGGGTATTGACAGTGCTGCTCATTCAGGTGCTGTTGCCGCGGGCGGCTGTACCATTGCTGTTCTGGGCTGCGGTGTAGACAGGGTTTATCCCGCTGTTAACAAAAAACTTGCCGCAGCCATACTGGAAGCGGGGGGTGCAATAGTTAGTGAATACCTGCCGGGAGAAGAGCCAAGACGCCATAACTTCCCTGAGCGTAACCGCATAATAAGCGGATTGTCACGGGCTGTTGTTGTAGTAGAGGCCCCGGGCCGTTCCGGTGCGCTGATCACTGCCGATTTTGCCCTTGAGCAGGGACGTGATCTGTTTTTTCATGAGGCAGGTTTAGGTCATTCTGCTGACAACCATACCGGCAGGTTTGAGCGGATGCTTTTTGACGGAGCGCCTGTAATTAAGGCTGCGGCAGATATTCTTGATGATTGGGGGTTTTCAAGTCCCCAGATCGTAAGCTTTTCGGCCGGTTTTGATTCAGCCGCAAATACCGCTGAGGCCGGAAGGATCCTGGCAGCAAGAATGCAGTCCGAGCTTCAGGGATACAGTATAAATTTTAATGGAAATTATTTCAGGAGAACATGTTGTGAAAGTTCATACTCTATTGATAGTTGAGTCACCCGCAAAGGCCACTACAATTGAAAGATATCTTGGACCGGGATATACCGTTCTTGCCTCAATGGGCCATCTGATAGATTTACCCAAGTCCAGAATCGCTGTCGATGAAAAAAATAATTTTGAGCCTGAGTATATAACTGTCCGCGGAAAGGCAAAGATACTCAAAGAGCTTCAATCAAAGGCAAATAAGGCCGGGCATGTTCTTTTGGCATCTGATAACGACCGTGAAGGTGAGGCTATTGCATATCATCTGCGTAATTCGTTTCTTAAGAAGAATGACAAGCTTAAGATTGAGCGGATTGTGTTTAATGAAATCACGCCTCAGGCAATAAAAGAGGCTATAAGCAAACCAATGGATATAAATGAACCCAAGGTCAATGCTCAAAAAGCCCGAAGGGTTCTTGACAGGCTGGTTGGTTATAACCTTTCACCCCTTCTTTGGTCAAAGGTAAAGAACGGTCTATCCGCGGGCCGAGTTCAGTCTGTTGCGCTAAGGTTGATCTGCGAGCGGGAAAAACTCGTTGAAAGTTTTATACCTGAAGAGTATTGGTCACTTGACGGTGTTTTTTCGAAGGGTAAAACATCCTTTGGCGCCCAGATGTTAACCTATGATGGTAAAAAAGTAGATATTAAGAGTGAAGATGAGGTTAACAAGATAATTGAAGAGCTTAGGGATTCTGAAGCTGTAATATCGGCGGTTAAAGAAACCGAGAAGCAGATTAAGCCCCGCCCCCCGTTTACCACCTCAACCCTTCAGCAGACAGCTGCTAACAGGCTCGGTTTTACATCAAGAAAGACAATGCAGATTGCACAGCAGCTGTATGAGGGAATCAATATAGATTCAAGCCGTGTAGGTCTTATTACATACATGAGAACCGATTCTACCAGAATTTCTGAACAGGCAATATCAGAGGTCAGGGATTGGCTTGCTGAAAACTATCCGAAAGAGCTGCCCTCAGAACCTTTGTCTTATTCAGTCAAGAAGAACGCGCAGGATGCCCACGAGGCAATCCGCCCAACATACATCAGTTATACACCAGATGAGATGAAATCGCATCTTACAAAGGATCAGTTCAAGCTTTACTCGATTATATGGGAACGTTTTACAGCCTGCCAGATGATAAATGCAAAAACACTAACAAAATCATTTGATATAACCGTAAAGAATGCAGTTTTCAGGGTAAGCTCAACCAAACCGGTAGTTAAAGGTTTTCAGAAGGTAATAAAGATGCTGAAATCAAAGGAAAAGACTGTTAAGGTTCCGTCAATGAAGGAAGGTGATAAGATAAACATCGATGACTTCAACGCAAACCAGCATTTTACAACCGGACCATCACGCTTTACCGATGCAAGTATCGTAAAGATGCTTGAAGAAAACGGTATAGGCCGTCCCTCGACCTATGCTCCGATAATTTCTGTGCTTCTGGACAGATACTATGTGGTAAGAAAGAATAAACAGCTTCAACCCACTACCCTCGGAAAAATAATCTCAGATATGCTTTCAACACAGTTCCCGACTGTAGTCAGTCAGGAATTTACTGCGGAGATGGAGCATAATCTTGATAAGGTCGAGATCGAGGGCCTTGAGTGGCATGAGATGATTGGGAAATTTTATAAGCCCTTTAAAAAACAGGTTGAGCATGTAAATGATACACTTGAATCAATCAAGGGTGTCCTTGATGAAGAAACCGATGAGGTTTGTGAAAAATGCGGAAGCCCAATGGTAAAGAAACTGGGGCGTTTCGGGTTTTTTCTGGCCTGCTCAGGGTTTCCAGAATGCAGAAATACCAAGGCTGTTCCTCTTGCCGACTGTCCCCGTGAGGGCTGTGACGGTAAAATTGTCGCACGTAAAAAGGCCGGAGGAAGGGGCAAAGAATTCTACGGCTGCACAAACTACCCCGACTGCGATTTTATTTCGCACTTCAAGCCTACAAATTCAAAATGCCCTGAATGCGGTTATTTTCTTGTTGAGAAAAACGACAAAAAAAACGGAACAATAAAGGCCTGTATAAACCCTGAATGTGGCTTCCTGCATACACATGATGATGAGAAGGAAGAATGAAGGCAGAGATGACGGCTGTAGATTATCTAAAATATCTCGATAAAATCAAGAACTATTCATCTGAAACCATAAGGGCATACTCGGAGGATATTAACAAGCTGGAATCTTATCTTGAAAAAGAAGGACTTGACGGAAGTAGGCTTAACCATAATTGTGCCCGGAGATTTATATCGGGACTATCTGAGGAAGGCATGTCCATAGGCTCTGTGAACCGGATACTCTCATCAATGAAGAGCTATTATTCATGGATGAAAAGGGCTGGGCGGATTGAGTCAAACCCCTTTGAAAATATCCGCGGTCTGAAAAAAAAGAGAAGGCTGCCTGATTATCTGTTTGAAAATGAGATCGATCTGCTTTTGGGTCTTACCGGAAGCGGTTTTTCCGGAATACGCGACAGACTTATACTTGAGCTATTGTATTCAACCGGATGCCGTGTTTCCGAGGCAGCCGCTGTAAACCTGTCAGATATAGATTTTAAAGAGCGGAGCATAAGAGTCAGAGGAAAAGGAAACAAAGAACGTATTGTCTTTCTTGGTGACGATGCTTTTAAGGGGCTTCGGGAGTATATTCCATTTAAGAATATCCGGACAGACAAGGAAGACCCAGATGCCGTGAGCGCGCTTTTAATAAATCAGAGAGGGCGGAGACTCTCTCAGCGCGGAATTGCAATGATTATAGAAAAATATGTAAGAGAGGCCGGTATAGCCAAAAAGGTCAGTCCGCATACCTTCAGGCATAGTTTTGCGACACATTTGCTTGATCACGGTGCGGACATAAGGATTGTTCAGGAAATGCTGGGGCATGAAAACCTCTCCACAACACAGATATATACCCATATGGGTATTGAAAAACTGCGCGATGTATACACCCGCGCCCATCCTCATGCCGGAATGAGGCATAATGGAGTAAATTGATGAAAATTAGATCTACAACAATAATAGCAGTAAAAAAAGATAACAAGGTTGCAATGGCGGGAGACGGTCAGGTAACTCTTGGAAACACTGTGATGAAGGGCAACGCCCGCAAGGTAAAAACTATCTATGGGGGTAAGATCATTACAGGTTTTGCCGGGGCGACAGCGGACGCCTTTACGTTGTTTGAGCGCTTTGAGGGAAAGGTGAACGAATACAATGGTGATATTACCCGTGCTGCGGTTGAGCTTGCAAAGCAGTGGCGCACAGACAGGATGCTTTCCAAGCTGGAGGCAATGCTGCTTGTTGCCGACAAAAGCAAGATCCTGCTTATTTCAGGAACCGGTGATGTAATTGAACCTGAAGAGGGTGTTCTCGCAATCGGTTCGGGCGGAAACTACGCCTATGCGGCGGCGCTTGCCTATCTTGAAGAGTCATCTTTTTCGGCCAGGGATATTGCTCTGAAATCAATGGAAATCGCCTCAAAGATTTGCATCTATACCAACAGCAGTTTTATAGTGGAGGAAGTATCATGATGGAGGGTCTTGAAAACTTAACACCAAAACAGATAGTAGCTGAACTGGATAAATACATAATCGGTCAGAATAAAGCCAAGAAATCGGTTGCTATAGCACTCAGAAACCGTATGAGACGCCAAATGCTCTCTCCAGAGATGCGTGATGAGATAGCCCCCAAGAACATAATAATGATTGGGCCGACCGGTGTCGGTAAGACCGAGATTGCCCGGAGGCTTTCAAAGCTGGTAAAAGCTCCTTTTATAAAGGTTGAGGCAACAAAATACACCGAAGTCGGGTACGTAGGCCGCGACGTTGAGTCAATGATCCGTGATCTGATGACTGTATCCGTTGGTATGGTTAAAAAAGAGATGGAGGATGATGTAAGAGCCGAGGCTGAAGTGCGGACAGAAGAGGCTATCCTTGATCTTCTTCTGCCCGGGGTAGGAGGCCGTAAAAAAGAAGGAACTGAAATATCCGGAGGAATAAATCTCGGCAGTATTTTCAGCGGTCTTGGCGGAAAAACCTCCGGTCAGCCAAATGACAGCGTTCAGGGAGGTAATGAGCCCCCGCAGGTTATAAATCTTCCGGGCCCCGGCGGTCATCAGGAGCCCGCGGCAGATTCGGGTGATGCAAAGAAATCTTCGACCCGGGAAAAATTCCGCCAGATGCTGCGCGAAGGCAAACTGGAAGAAAAAGAGGTCGAGGTTCTTGTTACAGGTCCGCCGGCGGGTGCCGCGGATATGTTTTCAGGTATGAACCTTGAAGACATGGGTATAAACATTGCCGCAATACCAATGTTCGGTGGAAAAAAGAAAAAACGTAAGGTAAGTGTAAGCAGGGCACGTGAAATTCTAATGGCTGAAGAGGTTGATAAGTTAATCGATACTGACAGGCTTAATGAGACTGCGCGGGACCGTGTTCAGCAGATGGGAATAGTTTTTATAGATGAGATTGACAAGATCGCCGCAAAAGAGGGCCGCGGCGGAAGCGGTGAGGTAAGCCGGGAGGGTGTGCAGCGTGATATTCTTCCTATAGTTGAGGGTTCGAAGGTTAATACCAAGTATGGTATGGTGGATACCTCTCACATCCTGTTTATTGCCGCGGGAGCATTTCATATGAGTAAGCCCTCTGATTTGATACCTGAGCTTCAGGGACGTTTTCCGCTCAGGGTAGAGCTGGAGGATCTTACAGCAGAAGACTTTAAACGAATTCTTACTCAGCCCAAGAATGCTTTGATAAAGCAGTATACGGCACTGCTCGGTACAGAGGATGTAGTCCTGGATTTTACAGATGAAGCGATAAAGAAGATGTCCGAGATTGCAAGTGATGTTAATTCCAAAACCGAAAATATCGGGGCAAGGCGGCTTCATACTATTCTGGAGCTTCTGCTTGAGGATGTTTCATTTAATGCGCCCGATTTAAAGGGGCAAACAATAAAGGTTACGCCCGATTATGTGGACGAAAGACTGAGAAATGTTCAGGAGGATCAGGATCTATCCCGCTATATACTTTGATAGCTTGAATTTCTGCTAAAACAGCGGTTTTTGATGTCGATATTCTAGGCATAGATAGGGAGGGAAGTATGTTTGTGAATAATACTTTTGGAAAAAATATGGAGCTGCTTCACAGAATGATGGACGTTAGTCTTTACCGGCGTTCAGTCATATCTTATAATATTGCAAATGCGGATACTCCGAATTTCAAGAGATCTGTTGTTAACTTCGAGGCAGAACTTAAGCGTGCACTTGATTCGGAGCATAAAACCGGAATGGAAGCGGCTATGACCGATCCAAAGCATATCTCGTTTAACAAAGTACAGGACTGGAGGGATGTTAAACCCAGAAAGGTTCTGGATTATCTAACACAGGCTGATAATAACGGAAATAATGTTGATGCAGAAGAAGAGCTCATGCTTGCATTGCAGAATCAGCTGCAGTACAACCTTCTTACTTCGTCAATTTCGAATCAGTTTGCTCAGATTCAGAAGGTAACAAGCTGATGTTTATGAGCCATAAAATAGTTGAGGTGTAGTTATGGGACTTTTTACAAGTATAAATACAGCTGCCTCGGGCATGAGTGCCCAGAGAATGCGGCTTGATGTAATATCGGATAATATAGCAAATGCTGAAACAACAAGAACACCGGAAGGCGGTGCGTTCAGAAGAAGCCGCGTAATCTTTAAGCCTGAGGTTTCTCAGCCCTATTGGCGCAGCCCTTTTTTGCCAGAAAAACTTCAAAACCGTGTTGGAAAGGGTGTCGAGGTTGTTGAGATTGAAAAAGACATGGACAGTGAACTTAGGCTGGTGTATGATCCTACACATCCGGATGCAATGAAAACGGGACCGAAGGCAGGCTATGTTGAAATGCCCAATGTTAATATTGTTGATGAAATGGTTGATATGATTTCCGCGTCCCGCTCGTACGAAGCCAATGTAGCCGTTGTTGAGGGTTCAAAATCAATGTTTTTGAAAGCCCTTGAGGTAGGAAGGAGGTAAATTATGAGCGGATTATTCGGGCCCGGTGAGGTTAGCGGAGATCAGGTCAGGCTTCATGCCACACATAAGAATCATTTCGGTTTTAAAACACCTGTTAAGGGTGATTTAACTCCGGCGGAAGAGTTTTCTACTGCTCTTCGAAATGCCTTGGGCGAAACTAATAAGGCCCAGCAGGATTTAAGCAGCATAACTCAGGCATATATAACAGATCCTGAAAGTGTTGATGCTCATGATGTAACAATAACGATGGGTAAGGCCAATATGATGCTGGATATTACAAAGGCAGTGGTTGACGGAGCGCTGAAAGCGTATAATAGTATAATAAATATTAGATAAAAAGATACAGCTTAGTTTTACTGTAAATCCAATGTTCTTTTTTCAATGGGAGGGGAAATGAACGAATGGTTTAAGAAAATGATTTCACGGGTAGGTTCTACCTGGGGCAAGATAAGTCTCTTGCAAAAGATCATATTAATAGTGATAGTTGTAGTTATAATTGCTGCAATTATCGGTGTTTCACTGATAAGCTCAACACCAAGTCAAGTTTCACTTTTCACATCACCGGTAACGGACCCGAATATTCTGAATAAAATATCGATGCGTCTTGATGAGGAGAATGTCCCCCACCGGACAACCGAGAGCGGTCTTATTTATGTAGATGACAAGCTCACTGCCCAAAGGATGATTTCTATACTAATGCGGGAAGATCTAATCCCCTCAGAGATTTCCGTATGGGATGCATTCAAGATGGACCGCTGGACTGTTACCGATTTTGAACGTGAGGTAAATCTCAGGCAGGCCATAACATCAAGCCTTGAGCAGCATATAGAGGCTCTGGAAGATGTAGACCGGGCCGAAGTAACCCTTGTTCTGCCTGAAACCGAACTCTTTGCTGAAGATCAGGATCCTGTAACCGCTTCGGTAATAATCACTCCAAGACCCGGAAGCGACATTGTATCAAGCCGTAGAAAGATTGAAGGTATCGAAAAGCTTGTGATGTTTGCCGTGCAGGGGTTAACCTCTGAAAACGTCGTAATAGCCGATAACCGCGGTGCTGTTCTGAATGATTTTGATGATCTGGCAGAGTTTGACAGGCTGGAGCTTTCAAAGAGGCAGATGGCCCAGAAAGCAAAGCTTGAATCAAAGTATAAAAAAGAGATTCTAAGCGAACTTAAGGCAATATTCGGTTTCGACAGGGTAAGAATACTTCGTGTTGATGTTGATCTTGATATGAGTAAAAAAACCGTTGAAACAGACGAGTTTTTTCCTATAACACTTAAATCTGATAATCCTGCAACACCCTTCGATGAAACTGAGGTTATTGAAAATGTTCCCCGTTCCGAGCAATTGATAGATGAAAGCTACAGGGGAACAGGTTTTAATCCTGAGGGGCCTCCGGGGCAGGAGGGGCAGACTCCTCCAGCCTATAAGGATCTTGAGGGTCTTGTAGGTGAGTATGAAAATAACTCTAATACAATAAACTATGAAATAAATGAGCGTAAGATATATGAAGAAAGGAATCCCTGGGAGATTAAGAAAATAACCGTAGGTGTTGCAATAGACGGTATATGGACAAGGGTATACAATGATAAGGGAATGCTTTCTATAACACCGGAGGGCTCAATAGAACGAATATATACCGGTGTAGATGATGTAGATCTTGAGAAGGCCCGAAGTCTTATTGAGGCCTCAATTGGTTATGATCCGATTAGAGGAGACTCTGTTACCGTACAGCATCTTGCGTTCGACAGAACAGCACAGTTTGAACGTGAAGATCAAAAATATCGAAACCAGAAGCGGATGCAGCAGGCTATAATTTATTCTCTCATAATTATAGCTATAATTATAATTATTTTCATAGTCTTCAGGTTTATTTCACGGGAGCTGGAACGCCGCAGAAGGCTCAGAGAGGAAGAACTCGCGCGTCAGCATCAGGCTATGCGTGAGGCTGCCTTACGTTCAGCAGAAGAAGAAAGTATGGATGTTGAGATGTCTGTAGAGGAAAGGGCAAGAATGGAGATGCAGGAGCATGCCATGAATATGGCCCGGGAACATCCTGAAGATGTAGCACAATTAATAAGAACCTGGCTGGTAGAGGAGTAGAAATATGGCAAAGACACAAACACCCGCCTCCGGCGGAAAAGGCAAGATAAAAAAAGATCTTACCGGAAGGCAGAAAGCTGCCATATTTCTGGTGACTCTGGGTTCAGAGATATCTGCCGAGATATTTAAACACCTCAGGGATGATGAAATAGAGGCTCTGACCTTTGAAATAGCACGTCTTGATAATGTAGAGCCCGAAGAACGCGACAGGGTTCTGATGGAATTCAAAGAGCTTATGATGGCTCAGGATTTTATCACATCAGGCGGTATCGAATATGCCCGTGAACTGCTTGAAAAGTCTCTTGGATCGCAGAAGGCTGTTGATATCATAAACAGGCTTACAAGCTCTCTTCAGGTCAGGCCTTTTGATTTTATCAGGCGGACGGATCCCGCTCACCTTCTGAACTTTATTCAGCAGGAACACCCTCAGACAATAGCCCTTATCCTTGCTTATCTCGAACCCGCAAAGGCTTCAGTCATTCTGGGGGCGCTTCAGCATGAGGTTCAATCCGATGTTGCGAGACGAATTGCAACAATGGACCGTACCTCTCCTGAGGTTCTCCGTGAGGTTGAGCGTGTCCTTGAGAAAAAGCTATCAACCTTGTCGTCTGAAGACTATACAGCAGCCGGCGGTGTAGAGAATATTGTTGAGATTCTGAACCTTGTTGACCGTTCAACAGAAAAGATAATCATTGAGGCCCTTGAAGAGGATGATCCTGAGCTTGCTGAAGAAATCAAGAAGAGGATGTTTGTATTCGAAGATATTGTTCTGCTTGATGACAGAGCAATTCAGAAGGTTCTGCGAGAGGTTGATACCTCAGAGCTTGGAAAGGCTTTGCGCGGTGTTGAAGCCGAGGTACAGGATAAGATCTTCCGTAATATGTCAAAGCGTGCTTCCCAGCTGCTGAAGGAAGAGATGGACTATATGGGTCCTGTGCGTCTTAAAGATGTTGAAGAAACACAGCAGAAGATAGTTTCGATAATCAGAAAGCTTGAGGATCAGGGTGAAATTGTTGTCGCACGCTCAGGCGAGGATGAGATGGTTGTATAACGGAGGTTGAGCATTGGCTAAGAATGTTTTTAAACCAGCAGAGATAGTCTCTTTAACCAAGCAGGTACAGCTTGAGACTCCATTTGAAAAGATGGAAGAACCGGAAGTACCTGCTTCAGCAGAGGAATATACCGGGCCTACAGCTGATGACCTCCGGCGCGAGGCCGAGGCCTTCAAGCTCAGCTGGGAGTCGGAAAAAGAAATGATGATCTCCCAGGCCCGTGCCGAGGCTGACCGGATTGTAAAGGAGGCTGAACAGACAGCCTTTAATCAGGTCAAAGAAAAGAATGATGAGGCCCAGCATATAAAACAGAATGCTGAAAACGAGGCAGCTGATCTGCTGGATAATGCTAAAAAACAGGCACAGGAGATGATTGATGAAGCCCAGGCTAAGGTCGATCAGATAATCGAAACAGCCCGGAAGGAAGGTTTTGAAGCCGGTAAGGAAGAGGGCTATGAAGACGGTAAATCCGAGGTAGAGCGGCTTATTCAGCATCTCAGGATAATTATATCCAAGGCTATTGAAAAGCGTAATCAGATTATTGATCAATCCGAGACCCAGATTATCGATCTTGTTCTTCTTATAAGTCAAAAGGTAATAAAGGTCATATCGGAAAATCAGAAAAATGTTGTAATAAATAATGTGATCCAGGCTCTCCGTAAACTGAAGAGCCGTGGAGATGTTGTGATCAGAGTGAATCTTGAAGATGTAAAACTTACAAGTGAGCATGTTAAAGATTTTATGAGAATGGTAGAGAATGTGCGGTCAATAACGGTGATGGAAGATGCGTCTGTAGACCGTGGCGGCTGCATAATCGAAACCGACTTCGGCAGGATCGACGCAAGAATCTCATCACAGTTTAAAGAGATTGAAGAAAAGATTCTTGACCTTGTTCCAATAAAGGCTGGAGGAGAAGAGTAAATTATGGTGGAGGCTCTGCCTTTTTGCTGTATATAGAGGAAATCTAAAGGCTTAGTAAGTTTTGAGAGATTTCAGTTAATCATTTTCTGACGGGGAGGGGAAGAAAGTGAAGATATTTGAAAAATATAATATGCTGCTTAACCGTACCGATCCGATTAAATATACCGGGGTTGTTACGAGGGTTCTGGGACTGCTTATTGAGAGCAGCGGGCCCCAGGTGGTTCTCGGAGAGGTGTGTCAAATCCTTATCCCCCTTGCGCCTTGTCCCGTTAAGGCCGAGGTAATCGGTTTTAAAGGTAATACAGTACAGCTTATGCCGTATAATGAGATTGACGGTATAGAGCCGGGCTGCATAGTTGTCGCTTCCGGAAAGACCCTTGAGATACCTGTTTCGGAAAAAATGTTGGGGCGTGTTCTGGACAGCCTCGGCAGACCCTGCGATGACCTCGGCTCATACGGCGCCGATGCATGGTTTCCTGTCGCCGCGGCCTCACCCGGCGCTCTCCAAAGACAGGTAATAAGTGAAAGAATAACAACCGGCGTAAGGGCCATAGATTTTTTAACGGCCGCGGGAAAAGGCCAGCGTCTTGGAATATTCTCCGGCTCGGGCGTTGGAAAATCAACCCTTCTCGGTATGATAGCGCGCAATACAAACGCCGATGTGAATGTTATAGCACTTATTGGCGAACGCGGCCGTGAGGTGCGTGAATTCATAGAGCGGGATCTGGGGCCTGAGGGTATGAAAAAGTCCGTCATCATTGTTTCTACCTCAGATACGCCTCCGCTCGCGCGTCTTAGGGGGGCATATGTTGCCACTGCAGTTGCCGAATATTTCCGCGATCAGGGAAAGGACGTAATGCTGCTCTTTGATTCTATTACCCGCTTTGCAAGGGCTCAGCGTGAGATAGGGCTTGCTGCCGGCGAACCTCCGGCAAACCGGGGGTTTCCGCCTTCTGTCTTTGAGAAACTTCCAAAGCTGCTTGAGCGCTGCGGAACAAATGATAAGGGTACAATAACCGGTTTTTACACAATCCTTGTTGAAGGTGATGATATTGACGAACCAATCTCGGATAATGTCAGGGGTATACTGGACGGACATATAGTCCTGGATCGAAGGCTTGCGCAACGCTATCATTATCCTTCTATAGATGTGCTTAATTCACTTTCAAGGCTCGCAAGTGTTGTTACCGAGCGTGATGAACAGAAGGCCGCGGGAAAATTCAGAAGGCTTTTGGCTGCGTACACCGAGGCAGAGGATTTGATCAATGTTGGGGCCTATGCTGCGGGAAGTAACTCTGAAATAGATGAAGCAATAAGCAAGATAGACTCCATAAACAATTTTCTGCGTCAGGATGTAGACGATCCGGCACCTCTGAGACAAACCCTTGAGATGGCATCAGAAATAGTTGAGATGCCGATTGCAGCGGCTGTGCCTGAAGAGTCTGAAGCAAAGGAAATTAAATGAGAAAATTTGAGTTCAATCTTGAGCGGCTTCTGAAACTTCGTGAGCATGAAGAGCAGGAATGGGAGATAAAACTCGGCCGTGCTGTTACCAAATGCGTGGATATTGAAAATCAAATTAAACACAGGCACTCAGAGATTGAAAGAGTTCTGCTGAACCGCGGCTCAATAGAGAACCGTGAACAGGATTTTCTTGTTATGGAAATGTATAAGCGCAGGATGAGGAGCGAAGCAGTTGATTTGAATAAAAAACTTGCTGAGGCTGAAGCTGAAAGAGATGAGGTTCGAAATGATTTTCTTGAAGCATCAAAGAAACGTAAGGTCCTTTCCAAGCTCAAAGAAAAGCGTGAAAAGGAATACTATAAAAAGCAATTAAAAAATGAGCATGAGCTGATTGATGAAATTAATAACGGACGGGCAGCCGCTGCCCGTAATAATGCGGTTTTATAGGAGGATGAATTAAAAACGGCTTCCTTGCCGTTTTTAATTTTGGAGTTTGAAGTTTTACTTCAAACTCCTTGCACAAATAACCGCATCCATGCGGTTTTATAGGAGGATAATGTGGGCAAGATTAGAGCCATCAGATCCGGGGGGCGGGTCGCGGCATTGATACTTATAATTCTTATTCTCGTTCTCGGCGGTTTTGTCTGGTTTGATTATCTGGGGCTGATTAATATCAAAGAAATGGTATCTCCCGTTGTAACCCCTGTTCTGACTAAGGTAGGTGTTGATTTTGGACTTCCTGAGGAAATTGAGAATATTGATGATATGAATCTCCTTGAAAAAGAACGGTTGGATAAGAGAGAACAGGCCCTGAATATGTATGAGGCCGAGCTTGAAATACGTGAAGCAGAGATAGAGACAAGGGAAGCAGAGATAAAACAGATGTATGATACCCTTGTAGAAAAAGAGGCTGCTTTCGAAGAACAGGAAAAATCATTTAACGATCGTCTAAAAGCGTACGACAATAGAAATACGAACCTGCGACAAGCAGCGGAGTACTTTGTTGGTATGCCGCCTGATGCCGCCGTTGCAATGTTTGTCGAGATGGATGATCAGGATATCATCGATATCATGAGGGCCCATCAGCAAATTAGTGACGAAGAGGGAAAGGCTTCAATGGTTTCATACTGGCTGTCTCTAATGCCGTCGGAAAGGTCCGCGACTCTTAACCGGAAAATGTTAAAAAAGCCGGAGAGTTAATACTTTATTGGAGGGTGATGTTGAACTCAGCACCTGTACAATTACTGCCGATTGATAATGGCAGCGGCATCAGGAATAAAATCACTGAAACTGATAAACCCGAAATTAAGGGTGAAAGTTTTGATGATGTTCTTGAAGCTGAAAGAAATTTAGGCGACGGTAATTCAAGGTCTGTAAAAGCCGAAAATAAAACCAAAAAACAGGCCAAAGATACCGCTGAAATCAGTAACGAAAAGACTAAAAAAGAAAAAATTGAGCTGTCCGGTAAAAAAACAGACACTAATGAGGAAACAACATCAGAGCAGCTTAAGAAAGTGCTTTTATCTGACGGCAGAAAAAAGGCATTTGAGAGTACTGTTTCAAAGAACGCATCGAAAAAAACAGATGGAAAAAATCTGGAGAAGAAGCCCGGTAATAAGTCTGACAATAAGCTTGAAATAACAGATGCCTTACTGTCTGCTTCAATGTTATTTCCAGGTAAATCCGTTGGACCGGAAGAAAAGAGCGGGGTAAAATCCGCGGCTGATCATGACGGTAAAGCAGCTGCGTCCCTGAAAAAAGGGCAGACATCAGCACTTTTTACTGAAGGCGGGGCTCTTGCGGAAGCACTTAAAAATGCTGCCGGCAAACATTCCGCTTTAGAGGCGGCTCCTAAAAAACAAAAAAGCGGCGATAAGTCAAAGCTTAAGAAGGTTGACCCTAAAACTGCTGAACTCAAAAAGGACAAATTAAAGATAACCGATCACAGGAGGGGCTCTGCGGCGGTTTCACATAAGGGTGTAAAGCTCTCGGCAGTCACTGATGCTCAGTCACAAAAGGCTAATTTACAGTCCGGAAATGATTTTGAACCTTCAGCAAAGGTTCTTGAGTTAAACGCCTTCGGTGATGAGTCAAAGGAGCTTTCCCCGCGAAGTGAAAACATGCAGAATATAAGGCATACGCAGTCTTCTGTACTTTCTCAGCTGAGAGAGTCTGTTAACAGCCAGATTGTTAAACAGGCCGGGATCGTTGTAAAGGGCAACGGAACGGGAGAAATTAAGCTTGTAATGAAGCCCGAAAGCCTTGGAAAGGTAAGAATCCAGCTTTCATTGAACGATAATCATATAGCCGGCCGGATAATTGTCGAAAATAATATAGTCAGAGAGATATTTGAGAGTAATCTTGAAAATCTCTACAAGGCTTTTGGATCAGAGGGCTTTGAGGCAGGCAGACTTGATGTCTGTGTCCAGGGTGACGGCAGAAACGGTGATAAAGGAGGCCGCAAAAACGGACGTAATTTATCAGACAGGGCGGTTAAGGCAATGGAAGAAGCCGTACCCGTTTTGGCCGATTCAGAATGGCGGGACAATTCAGTCAATATGGTTGTCTGAGGTATGATGAGGAGATAAGATGGATTTTTCAGCAACAATGTCTGTGCAGGATAAGGCTGTTTCACAGGCACAGGTTAATAACCTGAATGCAGTTTTAAAGTCAGAGGGTGTTAAGCAGAATGCCCTTGGACAGGATGATTTTTTAAAGATTTTGATAACACAGCTTTCATACCAGGATCCAACTGCACCTATGGAAGACAAAGAATTTATTGCTCAGATGGCACAGTTTTCAAGCCTTGAACAGATGACTAATATGAGTTCCGAGTTTAAGAAGCTTTCCGGAACACTGAATCTGAACAGTGCCATAGGAATGATAGGCAAGAACGTTACAATTACTTCAGGAGATAGCACTATAAACGGTCTTGTCGAAGAGGTATCAGGAACTGAGAATCCTCAGGTTCTGGTAAACGGAAGATTTTATGATTTTAATGATATACAGAGTGTAAGGTAAGGGGGAAGCTGCTATATGATGCGATCACTTTATTCCGGAGTATCCGGTCTTCAAAACCATCAGATTAGAATGGATGTAATTGGAAACAATATCTCAAATGTGAATACAATAGGGTTTAAGAAAGGACGTGTTAATTTTCAGGATATGATATCTCAGTCAATGTCCGGAGCAGCCAGACCTACTGAAGAACTTGGCGGTGTAAACCCCAAACAGGTTGGTCTTGGAATGACTGTTGCAGCCATTGATACCATACATACACAGGGTTCAATGCAGTCTACCGGTGTTACAACCGATGTGGCCATACAGGGAAACGGTTTCTTTGTAATGTCATCCGGTGACAAAGAGTTTTATACCAGAGCCGGGGCATTCGGCGTAGATGAAGACGGAACACTTGTTAATCCCTCTAATGGAATGAGGGTTCAGGGATGGATGGCTGAACTGGTAGACGGTGAAGCATTTATAAAGACCGCAGCCGATGTCGGAAATATTAAGATTCCCATCGGAGGAAAGGATCCGGCATTTGCAACATCTGAAGTAGATCTTGCCTGTAACCTTGATAAGCGGCTTGAAATAATCCCTGAGGATGCCGGTCCGGGAACCATAAGAAAGAATACCTGGACAATTGATAAGGATATTTACGACAGCTTTGGAAATATTCATAGAATGCGTCTAAGCTTTAATAAGCTTGACGGTACAAAAAACAGCTGGTTGGCAAATATTTCGATAGATCCTGATGATGCAACAGGAACAAACACCATTGCCGAGATTGGGGCAAATAATAACGATAATAATAATTTTGTAGTTAATTTCAATAACCTGGGCACACTCCAGTCCGCCAATGACGCACAGGGTGATACCATTGCGGCAGGAGATCTGAGGGTTCAGGTTTCATTCGATGTACTTGAAGCTACACCTAATGCGGACGGAACACCGGTAAGGCAGACATTTAATCTCAATCTTGGAGAGGTTGGAAGCGTTGTAAATACAATTACACAGTTTGCCGAAAAAAGCTCTACAAAGGCCTTTAAGCAGAATGGTTACGGTATGGGGTATCTTGAAAACTTTAAGATTGATAACAGCGGAATAATAACCGGTGTTTATTCAAACGGAACAAACCGTACTATAGGACAGATCGCACTTGCAACCTTTCCAAACCAGAATGGACTTGAAAAAGCCGGAGATACAACCTTTGTTGTAACAAATAACTCAGGTGATCCTAACATCGGTCCTACTGGAATTGCGGGAAAGGGTAAGATTATTTCAGGTGCCCTTGAAATGAGTAATGTTGATTTAGCTGAACAGTTTACAGATATGATTGTTACGCAGAGAGGTTTTCAGGCCAACTCAAAAACAATCACAACTTCTGACACAATGCTTCAGGAGCTGTTGACTCTTAAGAGATAATAGCCTGAAAAGGTAGGATTATATGATTAAAGTGACAAAGCTGAACGGTGATACCTTTTATGTTAACCCTCATCAGATTGAATACATTACCGCTCAGCCGGATGTCACATTGGTCATGCTTTCAGGCAAGAGACTGGTGGTCAAAGAAGACTACCAGTCTGTATTTGATCGTATTGTAGAATATAGAAGCCTTATTGGGGCTTTTAAGAACGAGGAGTAGACTTAATGGATATTTCCACACTAGCGGGCCTTGGCCTCGGACTGGGAATGATTATTTTCTCGATTATGGGTACCGGCGTAGCCATGGGCAACTTTATCGATGTTGGCTCACTTGCCATGGTTCTTGGAGGTTCTCTAGCCGCCGTCATGGTATCAAACCCTCTTACGAGGATAATGAAGATCGGAAACTTTCTTAAGATCATAATAAATGTGAACAATTTTGAGGTTGAGAAGATAATTACAACTCTCGTTCGTTTTTCAGAAAAGGCAAGACGTGATGGTCTATTGGCTTTAGAGGATGATCTCGAAGAGGTTGAGGATGAGTTTATGAAAAAGGGTATTCAGTTTGTTGTAGACGGAACTGACCCTGAAATAATAAGTACAATGCTCTATAGTGATCTTAATCAGCAGCAGGAACGTCATGCCGACGGAATAAAGCTTTTTGAAGACTGGGGTTCTCTTGCACCGGCCTTTGGAATGATTGGTACTCTTGCAGGACTTATTGGTATGTTGGCAAACCTTGACGATCCTGATTCTATCGGTTCAGGTATGGCTCTTGCGCTTATTACCACGATGTATGGCTCAATCTTTGCGAATATGTTTTTTATTCCGTTTGGAAACAAGCTTAAGGATAGAGACAAGGAAGAAACCCTTGTTAAAGAGATTCTTATCGAGGGGATCCTCTCAATCCAGTCTGGAGACAATCCGAGAATACTCGAGGCAAAGCTTGTTTCATTCCTGCCGCCGGATAAGCGTGAAGCTGTTCTTGCCGAGATTAACGCGGAGTAAGGGGTAGATTATGGCCAGACCTCCAAAAAAAGTAAAATGTCCCAAAGCCGGTGCTCCGGAATGGATGAACACCTATGGAGACATGGTTACACTGCTTCTTTGTTTTTTCGTTATGCTTTTTACAACAGCAACCGTTGACGGGCATGAAATGAAGCTGGTAATTGCTGCATTCAGCGGTCTCGGCTTTCTGGAGGGCGGTAACACCCTTGAGGCAGGGCATCTTGCCGAATTGGGTAATACAATAGAAGCTCTTCCTTCAATGCAGATGGGACGGGCCCTTGATCAGGCAAGAAAAAAGGCCGTAAGTCAGTTTCAGTCAGAAATAAAGTCCAATAAGGTAAGGGTTACTGTTGATGAGAGGGGCTTGATTATAAGCCTGGCAGGAGATTCTTTCTTTAAAACAGCTGACGCTGAGGTTGATATTGAAGCCTCCCGCCAGACCTTAAGAAAGGTTGCCAATCTGTTAAACTCACTTGATAGTAACCGTAATTTCAGGATTGAAGGACACACAGACAGTGTCCCTACCGATCCTGAAGGCCCTTGGGAAACCAATTGGGAACTTTCGGCTGAACGTTCTGCCAACGTGCTGTACTATCTCGTTGATTTCGGTGTTAATGAAGATCAGTTCCAGATTGTGGGATGTGCGGATACAAGGCCGCTTGCTGATAACTCCACACCTGAGGGAAGGGCATATAATCGGCGGGTAGATATTGTTATTCTTGCAGAAGGGCAGTATTAATATATTAAGGAAGAATACTTTTCATAGCAGAATTTTTCTGTTAGATTTTTACAGGGGATTTTTATGGGTGATGAAGATATTTATGCTGAAGAGGAAGTAGCCGGCGACGGAGAACTTGAAGTTGGAGAACAGTCGAGTGCGATAAAAGAGCTGCTGCCCAGAATTCTTAAATGGGTTGCAATTGTAGTAGTTGCAATTATCTTTATCGTAACCGTTGTTTTCTTTACAATGAAAATCATGATGAAGGGTACCACAAATAAGAGCTATGCTGTTCAATCTCCTGAATATGCAACAGAACCTGACATACTTTGGTGGTATCAGCTTGATGAGATAAGAACCAGAACTGCAGATAAAAATCCTTCTACGGTCATTATTTCGGCAAAACTGGGTTATGAAATGGAAAACACTGACATTCAGACAGATATTATTTCGCGTTCAGAAATAATATATGATGCAATGCGTCAGTATCTTAGCTCAAAGACTGCCGCTGAATTGACCCCGCAGACGGAAATGCAGTTGAAGCAGGAAATGAAAGAAAAGATTAATCGTCTTCTTTCTGCAGGTAAGGTTCAGGAAATTGTTTTTATGGATTACAATGTATTTCAGTATTGATGAGTGGGCATGTTAGATGAATGAAGTTTTATCACAGGATGAGATAGACCAGCTATTATCTGCTATTTCTACCGGAGATATCGAAACCGAAGAGGTTACTCAGGCAGCGGATCAGCGGAAGATCAAGATCTATGATTTTAAGCGTCCGGATAAGTTCTCAAAAGACCAGATTAGAACGGTTTCAATCATGCACGAAACCTTTGCCCGTCTTACCACAACGGCTTTGTCGGCACAGCTTAGATCTCTGGTCCATGTTCATGTTGCCTCAGTAGATCAGCTTACCTACGAAGAGTTTATCCGTTCAATACCGAACCCTACAACACTCGGGATAATAAATATGGATCCACTTAAGGGATCTGCTGTACTGGAAATTGATCCCGCGATAACCTATTCAATTATAGACCGGCAGTTCGGCGGTCAGGGCGAGGGAAGTAAAATTTCCCGTGACCTTTCTGATATAGAACAGGCGGTAATGGAAGGAATAATTGTCAGGATATTGGGTAATCTGAGAGAGGCCTGGAGCCAGGTAATAGATCTGAGACCACGTCTCGGTCAGATTGAAACAAACCCTCAGTTTGCACAGATTGTTCCGCCCACCGAAATGGTAATTCTTGTAACGCTTGAAACCAAGGTCGGTGAGGTTGAGGGTATGATGAACTTCTGTATCCCTTATCTGACAATTGAACCGATTATTTCCAAGTTATCAGCACAATATATGTATTCTTCGGTTAGAAGCGGTGCCACAACAGAGAATCTGACAATACTTAAGGATCGTCTGGCTGCAATCTCAATACCAATTAAGGCTGAAATAGGCGTTATGGAATTGACAATGCGTGAAGTGTTGTCATTAAGACCGGGAGATCTTGTCCGCCTTCCTGATACGAGGATTACGGATGAGATGGTTCTTAAGGTCGGAAACAAGGAAAAGTTCTTATGTAAGCCTGGGGTTGTCGGAAAAAAAGTTGCCGTACAGGTAACAACCAAACTGGAAGATATTGAAAAGGATGAGTTTGAAGAACTCATTGCTGAAGGAGATGAATAATGAGCGACGGATCACTGTCTCAAGATGAAATTGATGCTTTACTACAGGGAAGCGATAGCAGTATGGGTGCCGCACCCGGTTCGGCAGTCTCAGCCGGCGGATCGGAAGGTCTAAGCGCTCAGGAAATAGAAGATTTCAAAAATATAATTAATGAACTTTTACCATCACAGGCACAAAATTTGTCAAACATGGTGGGCGATTCAGTTGATATGAATTCTCCTGTTGTTGAGGTTGTAGATCGTGATGGTTTAATCTCCGCTCTTCCTGAGAAGCTTGTTGAGGTAAGCCTTAATTTTCAGGACCAGATAAGCGGAAGCCACTCTTATCTTATAGGGCCTGAGGCTTCTACCACAATTGCCGGACTTATGATGGGTCAGGAAGAGATAGAACTTAATGAGGCAGCTCTTTCCGCAATTGAAGAGGCTGCAAATACTCTGGCCGGCTCGGCCGCCACAGTCTTCGGTGAAAAAAGCGGTAAGACTGCAATGACATCGCCCGGTGAAACCAAAGATACCGGCCGCGAAAATATAAGTTTTTCAGAGAGTAAGATCGTAAAGGTCAGTTATCAGACAAAGATTAACGGCAAGGATCCTACTGAATTTGTAGAGGTATTTTCCGTTGATCTTGTAAAGGCTATCCTCGGTACAGATACCGCTCCGGCCGCTGATAATTTTGCAGATGCCGGCGGAATGAATATGAATGCCTCAATGGGCGCTGCCGGTAATATGGGAATGGGCGCCATGGCCGGAATGGGCGGCATGGGTGGTGCCATGGCGGGAATGGGCGCCATGGGCGGCGGAATGGATCCGTTTGGAATGAGCCAGCCCACACCCAATGTTCAGGGTCTGCAGTTCCCAAGTCTTAATCCGCAGGCTGTAAGCGGAGAGCAGGGAAATATAGGCCTGCTTATGGACGTCTACATGGAGATGACTGTAGAGCTGGGACGTACCAAAAAGCTTATAAAAGAGATCCTTGGAATGGGTGAGGGTACTATAATCGAGCTTGATAAGCTTGCCGGTGAACCGGTAGACATTCTTGTGAACCATAAGCTTATAGCAAAGGGTGAGGTTGTTGTTATAGATGAAAACTTCGGTGTTCGTGTAACCGAGATTGTTTCACCGATTGACAGGGTTGATTCTCTTGGGTAGGTAAACATTGCATGAACCGGTTTGGGAGCCGGTTCTGTTTTATTAGCTGAATGGGAGGGGACATGAAAAAAATATTTCTGCCTATGCTGGTATTCATACTGGCATCGGGTTTTGCCGTATTCGGACAGCAGCCGCAAGACTCCGAAGACTTTAGTGATGAGACAAGTATAATCATAGACGATACCGAAAATGCCGGTCTTGAAGAATCTGAAAACGGGCGGTTTTTTACAACATGGGATTTTGTTAAGGTTATACTGATCCTTGCTGCTGTAATACTTATTGTATATGCCATCTTTTATGGATTAAAAAAAGCCGGCGGAAGCAAATACCAAAGCGACGATCTTATAAGACTCCTGGGCTCTCAAAGCCTGACACAAAGTAACTCAATTCACCTTATTGAGGTGGGATCAAAATACTATCTGGTAGGATGCGGTGACGGCTCTGTCTCACATCTTGCGGATATTGATGATAAAGAAACCATTGATGAGATTATACTTAAAAACCCGCCTAAACCAGAAGGTAAAAAGTCTTTTGCAGACTTTTTGAATCTGAAAATAGGCCGTAATCATCAAAATAACGCTGATATCAATAAAAAAGTTCAAAATAATAAAAAAATTATGCATGATCAGGCAGAAAGATTGAAAAAAATGTAGCAAAAACATGCAAAAATGTGATAGAATTTAGGTATCATTTTCTGGGGGGGGAATGAGAAAGTTATTCTTTATTCTATGCCTGTCGGCAGTTATGTTTGCGGCAGCTGTACCTGTGTTTTCACAGGAAGCTATCGATCCTGACGCCGGAGCAGGTCTTCAAATACCTTTCGTAGATCTCACAATTAATCAGCCCGAAAACAATCAGGAAGTAGCCCTGTCTGTTCAGCTCATACTTCTGTTGGCTGTAATATCACTTTCCCCGTCCATAATAATCTTAATGACGAGTTTTCTCCGTATTTCGATCATTTTTGATTTTATCAGACGTTCGCTCTCTCTTCAGCAGGTTCCCCCCAATACTGTTCTGAATGGAATTGCGTTGTTTCTGACACTTTTTATTATGTGGCCCACATTTTCAACAATATATGAAAACGGATTTAAGCCATTCTCTGACGGTCAGATAGGTCTTGAGCAGCTTTATGATGAAGCCGAAGGGCCTATCCGTATATTTATGTATAAACAGATGGATGGTCATTACGAGAATATTCAATTGTTTATGAAGATGGCAGATTTGGGAAAACCTCAGACCGCCGCAGATGTTCCAACATACATTCTCATTCCTGCGTTTATTTTAAACGAATTGACCATTGCTTTCAGAATTGGAATATTTCTTTTTATTCCGTTCATAATTATAGATATGATAGTTGCATCTACACTTATGTCGATGGGTATGATAATGCTCCCCCCCGCAATGATATCGCTTCCCTTTAAACTGATACTCTTCGTTCTTGTAGATGGCTGGAGCCTGATAACGCGGCAGGTTGTGCTGAGTTTTATGTGAGGTGATATTGATGACTACCGGTTTTGTTGTTGAAATAATAAGATCCGCGGTTTTTCTGGTGCTGACTCTTGCGGCGCCAATGCTTTTTTCCGCTCTTATAGTCGGTTTGCTTGTTTCAATATTTCAGGCAACAACATCAATTCAGGAACAAACACTGACCTTTGTTCCTAAAATTGCAGCAATTCTGCTTGTTCTTGTTTTTTCTGCGGAATGGATATTCACGTCTCTGCGTGAATATACAGTTAATTTATTTCAGCTTATAGCTGGAATGTGAGGATGTGAGTTTTAAATGACGCTGGAACTTCTTGTTGCGGAAGCACAGATATTTCTCCTTGTATTTGTAAGAATACTTGTTTTTGTAGAGATAACTCCGCTTTTAAATTCCAGTGCCGTACCTCAAATAGGAAAGATAGGGCTTGCCTTTTTTGCCGCCGCGGCGGTTTTACCCGGTGTTGTAAAAAGTCAGGTTTATCTGATTCCTGAAAACGCTCTTCAGTATGCCTTCCTTATTTTGGGGGAGGGGTTAATAGGGCTTATTATGGGTTTTTTCATAATGGTGATAATGTCAGTTTTCCAGCTTTCGGGTCAGTTTTTCGCGACACAGATGGGTTTTGCCTCTTCTCAGGTCTTTGACCCTCTCGCACAGATCCAAATCCCCTTGGTAGGCCAGTTTTTTTACCTTACAGCCATGCTTATCTTATTATCAGTCAATGGTTTTCAAAAATTATTTATTGGCGGCATATATAATAGCTTCAGGGCTGTTACAGTCAGTCAGGTCATTGAAAGCCGGGATTCTGTTATTCCAATGCTTCTTTCAAGCATGAGCGGGTTATTCGGTCAGGCTCTTATAATTGCACTGCCTGTAATGGGGGTTCTGCTGCTTATGCAGATAACTATGGGGCTGCTTGCCAAGGCCGCGCCCCAGATGAACCTGCTGATGCTCTCGTTTCCGCTTAATATCTTTATGGCGTTTCTGGTCCTTGTGGCTGTAATGCCCATGCTTATTGAGTCATTTGAAAATATAATCGATAACGGGTTTACAGGGCTTAATGAACTGATGAAGGCAATGGCCGGGAGGTTTAACTGATGTATCAGCTAAATGACGGCAATGATCTTAAAACCCTCTATCTAAAACGCTTTTGTCTTGAATCTGAACTGCCTATGGATCTTCAGTGGTTTGCGCCGGAAGATGAGGGGCGTACCGAGGATCCGACAGAATATAAACTCCGCAAAGCCCGGGAAGAGGGAAAGGTCGCAAAATCAGCCGATCTGACATCATCAATTATACTTATTTTCTGTATAGCCGGACTTGCGGCCTTCGGTTCTTCAATGATAGAAGGCATGCGCGATATGATGATTTTCTTTTATTCAAATGCAGCGGTTATGGATGCGGCAGCCTCTCCTGAGGCCGGTATGGCAGCGCTCAGATATTTTTACCGGGCAGCAATTCCGCTTGCGGCAGTTGCATTTACGGCTGCCTTTGCAGGAAATGTATTTCAGGTGGGTTTTCAGTTTTCATCAAAGCCGATTACTCCTGATCCAAGCAAGATTATGCCCCGCTTCGGAAAGTGGTTTCAACGCTCATTTATGTCCGCCGAGGCCGGTTTTAATCTTATGAAATCATTTGTAAAGGTTATTCTTATTGCCGGAATCGCTTTTCTGAATATACGTATGGAATTTGACCGTATTGTTGCATTTATAACAATGAGCTTTTTAGAAGCATTTACAATACTTTCCGGCATTGCTTTCAGGATAATGGTAGAATCTGCAATTGCAATGTTTGTTTTTGCAATAGTGGATTACCGCTTTCAGAAAAAACAGCATATTGATTCTCTTAAAATGTCAAAACAGGAAATAAAAGAAGAGCGTAAGATGACAGAGGGAGATCCTCTTATTAAAAGCAGACTGCGCGAACGAATGAGGGATATTATGACCCGCGATATGATGCAGAAGATTCCTGAGGCTGATGTTGTTATAACAAACCCGACCCATTTTGCCGTTGTTATGCAGTGGGATCGTGAAAAGGCTATAGCCCCTGTTGTTACAGCAAAGGGTCAGGACAATATGGCCTTTAGAATAAGAGAGATAGCCGGAGAAAATAACATACCAATAATTGAGAATAAACCGCTGGCGCGTGCCCTCTATGCTGAGGTAGAGGTCGGAGATGTAATTCCTGAGCAGTATTACCAGGCAATGGCCATCATCCTTGCAGAGGTTTACAATATGCGTGGAGAATCTATAGAGGAGGTTGTAAGTGTCTGATGTTCAGGGGCTGCGCGGCGCTGTTCTGAGAGCCTTTGCAGGAAATAAAACAGATGTCTTTGTAGCGATAGGTGTTGTAAGCGTAATAATGATGCTTCTTATACCTCTTCCTACAGTTATACTTGATTTGCTGATGTCAATGAATCTGGTTCTGGCTGTAATGATTATACTTGTTACGCTCTATACCAGACGGGCATTGGATTTTTCAATATTTCCGACCCTTCTTCTTGTAACAACCCTTTTCAGCCTGGCTCTGAATGTTTCATCTACCAGACTCATCCTTACAAAGGGTTCGTTATTTAACGGCAAGATTGTTACAGGTTTTGCTACCTTTGTTGTCGGAACAACAGGTACCGAAGGTCTTGTTGTAGGGTTTATTATATTCATAATCCTTATTGCCGTTCAGTTTATTGTAATAACCAAGGGTGCTACAAGGGTTGCAGAAGTAGCTGCAAGGTTTACACTTGATTCTCTGCCCGGAAAACAGATGGCTATTGAAGCTGAATACAATTCCGGCGCAATAACCGAAGAAGAAGCAACAAGAAAAAAGTCTGATTTACAGAAAGAGGCCGATTTTTACGGAGCAATGGACGGAGCATCCAAATTTGTCTCCGGAAACGTTAAAATCGGTATTTTGATGACCCTTATAAATATTGTAGGCGGTCTGATAGTCGGAATGCTTATACATAATGAGTCAGCAGGAGCAGCATTATCAACCTATATAATATTTGCAATAGGTGATGGTCTGGTCAGTCAGATTCCTTCACTTTTCATATCTACAGCCACAGGTTTTATTGTTACAAGGGCAATATCCGACGGAACATTCGGAGAGGACGTAACAAAACAGTTTGCCGCCCAGGGCCAAATCTATTTGGTCGGCGCGGGCTTTTTAATTGTTCTTGGAATCCTGCCCGGTTTTCCGTGGTATGTACTTTTTCCGCTTGCCGGACTTTTATTTTATACCGGTTTCAGGCTTAAACGCCGTGATAAAAAGGCTGAAGAGTTTAAGACTATGGAGGCCCAGGCTGAGGCAAAGGCTCAGCACGAACCTGCCGAGTTATCTCCAATTGTTCCGCTTGACCAAATGTCAATTGAACTGGGCTATGGTCTAATCCCGCTGGTAGACAAAGACCATGGCGCAGAGCTTCTCGACCGGATAACCCGTATAAGACGTGAGTCGGCACTTGAACTTGGTTTGGTAGTACCTAAAATACGTATTGTTGATAATATGCGTCTTGAACCTGCTGAGTACTGTATAAAAATAAAGGGAGTTGAAGTAGGTAAAGCCCTTATAAGGGCCGGTCTGTATCTTGCTATAAATCCCGGAAATGTTGACGAGGAAATTCAGGGCGAGTCAACAGTGGACCCAACATTCGGACTTCCGGCTAAATGGATAACAGAAGGTGATCGTGACCGTGCTGAAAGACTGGGTTATACCGTAGTTGACTCACCTTCAATAATAGCAACCCATCTGACTGAAATAATCAAGAAGCACGCCCACGAGATGCTTGGAAGGCAGGAGGTTCAGAAGATTCTTGACAGTCTGCGTGGTGATTTTTCAGCTGTTGTTGATGAGGTTACAAAGGCTATGGGTATTGGCGAAATACAAAAAGTCCTTAAGGGACTGCTTGTTGAGCAGGTTTCAATAAGAAATATGGTACCGATACTTGAGACAATTGCTGATTACGTGGGTGTCACAAAAGATACAACCTTTCTGATTGAAAAAGTCCGTCAGGCACTTTCAAGGCAGATCTGTTTACAGTATGCCGACGATGATAAGCTCATCAAGGTTTTGACAGTAAGTCCGGAAATGGAACAGATCATAGGAGAGTCTAAAATAGAGACTGCTAACGGAGTTATGGCGGCACTTGAGCCGGAAATACAGCGAAGGTGGATTACTAATGTTGCAAATTCTGTTCGTAATATAGAACAGGCAGGTATTTTTCCGATAATACTATGTTCCGAAGCTGTAAGAGCACTTGTTAAGGCAAGTCTTAGAAGGGATTTTCCGGGTATTGTTGTACTATCGGTACCTGAGGTTGTATCAAATGTTAATATAGAACAGTTAGGCGAAATATCACTCGAAGAAAGTAATATTGAACAAGAGGTTAATCAATAGATGGAGTATTTTAAAGAACAGGGAAAATCGTACATGGAAGCAATGGCAAAGGTTCAGACCATGTATGGAGAAAGAGCAAAGATCCTTAACCACCGCAGTATAAGGTATGGCGGCTTCCTTGGAATGTTCACTAAAGAAGGCGTTGAGGTTGAGGGGTATATTAATTTTGAACCGGTTTTGAATTCAAAAAAGAATCTTGATGCTGAGAAAAAGAAGATAATTGCCGCTGCAGGTGTAAAGAAAGAAGACACCCTTACCAAGGTTCTTGATATGGTGAAATCAATTGATGAAAAAATTGAATCAGGAACCATAGGCGCATCATCCGAGCCGGAATCAATTGAAAAGATGGAAGAACTGCTTATAAAAAATGATTTTTCATATACAACAGTAAAAAAACTTTGCTCAAGACTTAAAAGTGAGCTTTCCCTTGAACAGTTGAATGACTTTGATTTTGTAACACAAAAAACCCTTGAATGGATGGGTGAGAGTATTGCGATACATGACGAAGGCCCCCAGCGAAAAGGCCGGATTGTTATTCTTGTAGGCCCCACAGGTGTTGGTAAAACCACTACAATAGCCAAATTGGCAGCACTTAACGGTCTTGGAATAAAGGGAATCAGCCCCAAAAGTGTCAGAATGATAACTATTGATAACTATCGAATCGGTGCCAAAGGGCAAATCCAGACCTATGGTGATCTTATGAATATTCCGGTTTCATGTGTAGAAACAATTGATGAACTTAGAAATAAACTTTTGCTTTATGAAGAAGCAGATCTTATTCTTATTGATACAATGGGGCGCTCTCCGCGTGATTACCAGAATCTTGCACAGATGAGAGAAATGCTGGAAGTATGCGGAAAAGACACTGAAATAATGCTTACAGTAAGCTCTACAACTAAAGCAGGAGATTTAATAGAAATATTCGATGAATTCTCATCTTTTAGTTATAATGCAGTGATACTGACAAAATTGGATGAAACACTTAAACTAGGTAATGTAATATCTGTTTTAAGTGAGAGAAATGTTCCGGTTGCATATATTACCGATGGTCAGGGCGTTCCGCAGGATATAGAGAAGGCTGAAGTAAACAGTCTTCTGCGGCGTCTTGAGGGCTTCAGGCAGAAAGAAGCAGCATTTATAAAGTAGAACGGAGATACTGATGACTGATCAAGCAGAACAATTACGTGAAATGATGAAGGGCCGGCAGGAGTCCGGCGGTAATATGGATTCTAAAACCAGAATTATTGCTGTTTCAAGCGGCAAGGGCGGGGTTGGTAAAACAAATATCTCTGTTAACCTTGCAATTGCTTACGCTCAGCTTGGTAAAAAGGTTATAGTTCTTGATGCTGATCTTGGGCTTGCAAATGTAAATGTAGCTCTTGGTATCATTCCTAAGTATAATCTTTACCATGTGATTAGAAAACAGAAAAGTATGAAAGATATACTTTTAAATACAAGTTATGGAATACAGATCGTAGCCGGTGCTTCTGGATTTTCCAAGATTGCAAACCTTAGTGATGAGGAACGTAACGTTTTTATAAATGAGATGTCAGAGCTTTCCTCAGCAGATGTTATAATAATTGATACAAGTGCCGGTGTTTCAAGTAATGTTCTTTCTTTTATAGCTGCTGCTGATGATGCAATAATTGTTACTACACCTGAACCAACGGCAATAACCGATGCATACGGTATTATAAAGATAATTGCAACAGAGATTAATAATATGAATCTTTCACTTAAGCTTATTGTAAACAGGGTTAAAAGTGTAACAGAGGGTAAGAAGGTATCAGAAAGAGTCATAAGTATTGCGGGACAGTTTCTGAATCTGAAGATTGATTACCTCGGTTATGTTTATGATGATCCGACAGTCTCTTCATCAATAATAAAACAAACACCATTTATGGTTGCCGATCCGGGATGCCGGGCAGCTATCTGTCTTAAGCATATTGCCGGAAGGCTTGAGAAGGTTGAATATAAAGAAGGAGGAGGCGTCTCAAGGTTTCTTAAAAAGCTTTTTGGCGGCATTTAGTCCCGATTTTTGCCGTCCTTGACGGGGAAAGTTTTTTTAAATAAGATTAATTATAATGTTTAGTAAAAAGCTGGGAGAATGGAAAACATTAATAATAGGAGGCGCGGCCTTCGGATTTATCCTCTCTTTTATCACAGGCTTAATAGGCGGTGTTCTGTTTGGTGTTATATTGCTTCGTGCCCTGATATTTGCGGTTTTATTTGCCCTGGCCGCGATACTTATTATTAAGCTTATTGAAGCTTTTGTTCCTGAATTACTGAACGATGAAGATGCACAGGAATCTTTCAATGAAGGAAACTTTGATACTGATTCAGATGATGCTGTGAAAGGCTCAAATCTGGATGTTACAATAGAAGATGAAATAGAGGATGAAGACGGTAGAATTGAAGCTGTTGAAGAGCTCGATGAAGATGGAATTGTTTCTTCTGAATATGATATTCAGTCTTTGGAGTCTGCAAAAAATGATAATTCCGGCTCCGAAGAGGATGGCCCCGTTGGAGAAAAAACTGAAGACCCGGAAGACACAGAAGAAGCGGATGAGTCTGAGGAGTCCGATGAAACCGAGACACCCGAGGAATTGCCCGATATAGAATCTTTTTCAGACGGATTTGACACCAGCGGTGCAAATACTGAAGGTTTAAGTAATATTGATGGTTCCAGTTATGGAAACGTTAAGAGTGCAGAGGTTATGGGCGGAATGCATGAGACCGGAGAAATTGTAAAAGCTGTGCAGACAGTGTTAAAAAAGGATCAGGAAGGTTAGCATATGGACAGTAAACTGCTTAAAAATAAGAGCGAAGAAGAATTATGGGAAATGTACAAAAAATCCAGAGATCCTGCGATAAGAGACGCATTTGTCAAACAGTATGCCCCTCTGGTTAAATATGTAGCTGGAAAGGTTGCGGTTGGAATGCCGCATAATATAGAATTTGATGATCTTGTAGGCTATGGGGTTTTTGGCCTCTTTGATGCAATTGAAAAATTCGATCCTGATAAACATGTAAAGTTTAAAACCTATGCCGTAACCAGAATCCGGGGAGCGATTTTCGATGAGTTAAGATCAATAGACTGGGTTCCCCGTTCTGTCAGACAAAAATCTCGTGAGGTTGAAGATGCTGTTCACAGACTTGAAGCATCACTTGGCAGATCTGCTACGGATAATGAAATAGCAAATGAAATGGGTTTGAATCTGCAGGACTACCAGAAGACAATTCTTAAAATAAGCGGAACATCAATCTTGTCTTTAAACGATGTTTGGTATACAGGTGAGGATAACGACAAGGTTTCTATAGTAGACAGTATCGAATCTCCTCAGGGCCTTAATCCGGATATTATAGTAGAAAAAGATGAGATAAAACGGGTTATTATAGAAGCTATCAATGATCTTCCCGAAAAAGAAAAGAAGGTTCTTGTTCTATATTACTATGAAGATTTAACACTTAAAGAAATAGGGAAGGTTCTTGAAGTCACCGAGTCCAGAGTATCACAGCTTCATACAAAGGCTATAATGCGGTTAAGGGCTAAGTTGACAAATCTTAAAAAAGGAATTCTGTAAATATGGTACAGTTGTCTGAATTAAGAGAATTCATGCGTAAACAGGCCGAAGATGATCGTTCCAGAAAAACGGTACAGGTCAGCGGCTCCACAATTGATGAGGCACTTGAACAGGCAGCTATTGAACTTAGTGTTCCGGTTAAAAAGCTGGAATATGAAATCCTTGAGCAGCCCTCACCAGGTTTTTTAGGTTACGGAAAAAAAGCCTGCCTATTAATTGCCTACGAAATAATAAAAGAAAAATCTGAAGATTTAGATGATGACAGCTTTGAGCTGGCATTTGAAAATGATGATATCTTTAATGAAGAACCAAAAGACAAAGATGGTGAAGCAATTGTAACACTGAGGCCGGAAGGTGTATTCTTAAAGGTTTTACCTCCTGTTGGTAAGGGTTCCAGGGTTACTGATCGTGAAGCCGCTATGAAACTAAGAGGAAGGGGTATAACAGATTTTGATAAGGGCATGATGTCAAAGGTTGTCAAATCAGCGGATGGAGAGCGTGTAAAGTTATGCGAGTATGCCTATAACCCTGCCAATGATCCATTGATGACAGTACAAATACTTGATTTGGATATGAAGGCCAATATTCTAATCAAAGAGCCGGGGCCCGGCGGTACTGATATAACATCAAACAGTGTAATAGGCCTTTTAAAAGCAAATGGGGTAATACACGGTATTAAAGAAGATTTGATAGCAGATCTTGAAGATCATCCTGTTTATGATGTACCTGTCATTGTTGCTGAAGGTACAAAACCCTTAAACGGAAATGATGCCAAAATAGTTTATAATTTTGAAATTGAGGAACCCCACGTAAATTACAAAGAAAAACGCGGAAAAGTCGATTTTAAAGAGATGAACCAGATACAGAATGTTGTAGAAGGCCAAATAATAGCAAGAAAACTTGCTGCTGGAGAGGGCACTCAGGGCCGGACTGTTACAGGTAAGCTTTTACCGGCAACTGAGGGAAATGATATTGAATTTAATATTGGTAAAAATGTAAAGATTTCCGAAGACGGTATTAACGCAATTGCTGAAATAAATGGTCAGGTTATGCTTCAGAGCGGAGGAAAGCTCTCAGTAGAACCGGTATATCTTGTTAATGGAGATGTTAACTTGAAATCCGGTGGAAATATTATCTTTCTTGGTTCTGTTATGGTTAAGGGAAGTGTTGAGGACGGTTTTAAGGTTAAAGCTTCTGGAAATATTGAGGTTATGGGTAATGTCGGAAAAGCTGAACTTGACGCGGAAGGCGATATAATAGTTCATCAGGGAATTAATGGTAAAACTGAAGGTAATGTTAGGGCCGGCCGAACTGTATGGGCAAAATTTATTGAAAATGCGAATGTTGACAGCGGAGATGTTGTTATTGCAACAGATGGTATAATAAATTCAAATGTTGTCTCCAACAGACTGATAGCTTGTATGGGAAAACGTGCAACAATTGTTGGCGGCCGGCTTCGTGCAACCGAAGAAATTCATGCTAAAACTCTGGGTTCTGTTTCAGGTTCAGAAACCATACTTGAGGTCGGATGGGATCCAAAAAGCAAGGAAAAACTGCAGAATCTTGAAGAGCAGCTTGAAGAGCAAACAAAACAAATTGATGATGTTGAAAGAAACATCCTTACCTTAGAGAATTTTAAGAAGAAAAAGAAGAAACTTCCCGATGATAAAGAGGAATACCTGAAAGAACTAAAGGCACAGAAGCTTGAAGTTCATAATGAGATGCTTAGATTGGAAGATGAGATAAAGGAAATCAGGGAATATTTGGCATCTCTTAAGTATGTAGGAAAAATTTCAGCCGCGTCCAAGGTTCATCCAGGTGTACGGATAATGATAAAGGATGCTCCGCTTAGAGTTCGGAACGACTTTAGCAGTGTCACCTTTGTCAATGAAGAAGGAGATGTCAAACCAATAAAATATGAGCAGCTTGATGAAGATTTGACAAAAAATGGATAATGTCAGTATCACCGCTTGATCTTCAAATTCTATATAGTAATCTCAAAAATATCGGACAGCAGCATGCCTCTGAAAGGGGCGCTGAGATTGCTCAGCAGGATAAGTTGGCTGAAGAATCCGCCAGAAGGGCGGATGAAGATGACCACAAGGTTTTAAAAGCCAAGGATGTTGAAACCGGTGCCAAAAAAATAGATGAAGAAGAGCAAAACCAACAGCATCATGAGCCCGAAAAAGATGAAAAAAAGAAAGAAGATGATGAAAAGTCCGGTTCAAAGAAGATATTTTTCGAAGATCCGGATATAGGCCATCATATTGATATTTCAGGATAGATAAATGATCCTCAATATTGTTTTTTTCTTAATAAATATACTTATACTTGCTGTAATATATATTTTTCTCAGACTCAGAATAGATAAGCTCGCTAATCCTGATAATATCTCAAAAAAATTAGCAGGAGACCTGGATATAATTCTTTCGGAGATTAATCAGGCTACAGAACGGAATATTCTTATTATTGAAGATAAAATTACAGAGTTGGAGGCTTTGATTGAAACTGCTGACAAGCGTATTACCCTTCTTAAGAAGAAGTCTGATGATAAAGTCATGCCTGCAGTTATAAAAGATGATTCAGCAGCATCAGATAAACCTAGGGCTGAAATTGAACCAGAACAAGGAACACAACTTGAGTTTGATAAGAACGAGTTGACATATTCACATTTGAACAAACTTAATATAATGTCAGGAATGGTTACACCCCTGACAGTTTCCGAAAAGCAGTCGGAAGATAGTGATAATGTAAAGGAGCGTGTTATTGAGCTTTACCGAAATGGTTTTGATACTTCAATAATCTCGGCAAATGTAGGAATAAATAGAGGAGAGGTTGAGCTTATAATATCTTTATATAATCAAATGGGCGGCAAACAGGAATAATATGACGGATAACAGACTTAGCGATATATTTGAACATGACACAAAAAAATATATTACTCAAATAAAGGAAGGGCTGAGACAGCTTGAAACCGAAGGGTATCTGCCTGAGGTTATAAATCATATCTTCCGATGTGTCCACTCGATTAAATCTGAGGCATCATATCTTGGGTATGGTGAAATTTCCTCTGCTGCCCATGATATAGAATCCGTTATAGAACCGCTGAGGAATGTAGGCGAGGCTGTAGAGGTTGATCCGTCAATGCTTGAGTTCTGTTTTTCCTCAATAGATAAGATAACTGTCTTGTCAAATAAAATTATTAATGAAAATTCAGATGAAGATAATTCTGATCTTCCATATAACAGTTTTGAATTAATGCTGATAAATGAGGCAAGAAGCAGAAATGAAAATATTTACCGCCTGAATTTCAGTATTTCAGATGATGAAACAATGAAGTATCCAAGGTTTTACCTTGCGTTAAGCAACCTTGAAAAAAGTTTTAATGTTATTAAAGTCAGTCCGGATCCTGAAAAGTCAGAATTCAATGTTGGTGAAATCTTTTCAGTTACCCTCACAACCCCGGAAAATGAGGCTGTAATTGCAGCCGCAGTTAATGTGGATCATATTCTAAATCTTAAAATTGATAGACTATCATATGAAAATGAACTTAAAAATATTCCTGCCAAAGATACTACTAATCCATCCCAAATTGAAAAAGAGCAGGGAATAAGTTTTAAATCGGGAGATATTGATGAAATAAGCAGACAGGTTAAATCAATAAAAGAAAGGTTGGCAGAGCTGAGTTCGGCCTATGAATCAGGCGGTGATCAAATCAAGATCGGTTATGATCTTGCCGGGCTTGAATCTATTTCTTCAAATATTGAAAAGATGATGTCAAACCTTCAAACTGTAGACTTTAATTCATATTTTGCCGGTTATGAAAGAACTGTAAAAAATATTGCCGATGATCTCGGGAAAAAAATTGAAATTGAATTAGACAGCCAAAATATAAGCGTTCAGCGCGATTTTGCTGATTTTATTGCGGAACCGCTCTTACAGATAGTAAGAAATGCGGCTGTTCACGGAATTGAAACACCTGAAAACAGGCTTGCAGCCGGTAAACCCAAATCAGGCCTTATAAGAATAAAAATATCAGCAACCGGTACAGGTATAATTTTGATAGTCGAGGATGACGGAGCCGGAATAAGCAAAGATATAGCTATAGATTCCGGTTCAGCCCCCAATGATGAAAGCTCTTCTGTCAATGATGAGGTTATTCTTAATACAATAATACAACCGGGGTTTACAACCCTGTCTGAATCCAGAGAATTTGCCGGCAGGGGTGTTGGTCTGGATCTGGTTGTTAACAGAATCTCAGAGCGAGGCGGAGTTCTTAAGCTTAAGAATAAACCTGGCCTGGGGTGCCGTTTTGAATTAATTTTTGCAGAAAACAAAGAAAAGAAAACATATCTTGTTGTTAATTTTGAAAGAACTGTATTTGCATTTGAGAAACCGAAGTCTTCAAAGGTGTTTGAGATAGCCGCGGATGATCTTAAAAAAGGCGAAAACGGTTATTATTTTAATAATCAGCCTGTTTTCAGCCATAATGGCAGGCTGAAGGAGCTAAACTGCGCTGTTAGTGATGTTTTTCAGGGAATCAGCCTTTATCATGCAGAAAAGACCGGAATTCTCATCTTTAATGATCAGCTTTTTGAAAAGAACTATGATTCAGATTCAGTTAAGCCCGGCAGAATTGAGGGAAAGTTTCTTCATAAGATGGTCATTGATGGTAAAGAAACCGATTATCTGCTTTTACAGCCGGATATTGTGCTTTCCTGAGCCATTTTAACTATAAATTGGGCATAATAAATTTAAACACTAAAATATTCAAAAAAATACATATTAAAGCTAAAGTATTCGTATTATGCGTCGAACATATACTAAGGGCACAACGCCTATTAGAAAACTAACGGTATGCATAAACGTCCAGGCATACCGTTTTTTTTATTTCAGATAACAATAAAGTACTTTTTAGATATTCAATCATAAATATTCTACCCGCTTATTGACGAACCGCTATCTTATTAGTATTTTTATAATTCATTAATAGTAGGAATGATAAAAAGCTTCCATGCTTTTTATCATTAAACCGCATACATGCGGTTTTATAGGAGAATGTTTATGAAAAAATACTGTCTATTATTGGCTGCTTTTTTTCTTATTAATACCTCATTATTTGCATTTGACGAGGGCTTTGTTCTGGGCTTAAAATCTCATTTTTTAGGCTCAGCAACTGATCCTTATGTAAATGAAAGCGATATGGCCCTAATGGGAGCTTCATATATGGAGGGAAATGTCGGTTTCATCATACAGGGCGGTATGGATGTTTCTTATATATTTGATTCAAAGAGATATTTTGGACTTAAAGGAACAACCGTATTCGGAGGTCTTGGCCTTGGCGGATATATTGAAATAGGCGAGGGCTATTCCGGTCAGGTTTCCGGAAAAGAGGGGGTTGGAGACGTTTATGTTAATGTATTCTTTACCCCTGTTGTGCATTTAGGTACAACATTAAAGGCCTATTTTTTATCAAATAAACTGGTTATTGGTCTAGGCGTAGGGGCCAGGCTTATTGCAGATGCAACACCTATGTATGATATGTATTCATCTGTTCCGACCGTTATTCCTTCTGAGGTAGGTACAATAATTGTTACAGAAAAAATGAGACAGCAGATGAACCCATGGGGCGGTGAGATTAAGATTTCCATGGAATACATACAGCCGGTATTGGATACAACAGAGTTTGTCATTGGCGGATATGTATCCTACTGCTTTTATAAGCCCGGGTATATTTCAATGCCCCCGTCACTGGCAGCAGCTGCCGCCCTGCAGAATCCTCCATTTTATCCAGAAGATCAAAAACTGGATTCTTTCTTTCTGAACAACAGTGATTTTGGAGTAACCCTGGGTATTAATTTTAAGATGGATGCGTGAGAATGATAAATAAAAGAACAATCCTTATAACAGCTATAGCCTCTTTTCTTCTGCTGATTTTTTCATGTAATGTTTCTGTCAACTCAATGTATTACAAGCAGCAGATGAACAGAATGCATGGACAAACAGACCCCGATAATGACGGCGGAGGCACAGAGCTTCCTGAAGTTGATGAAAATGCAATTCAGGAACTTTTTGACAAGGCGGAGATTGAAAAAGACAATATTTTTCCGGCTTCAAACTTTGACAACTGGGTCTTTTACATGACCGATATTGACTCTGATAATGTCTGTACCTATAAATTCGGTGAGGGTACATGGGTAGATCAGGGAGATTATGAAGTATACAGCGACGGTCCTGATATAGGCGGAAATCAAATTAATGCTGCATGGGATCTTGAGTATTACCGCTATAAAACACGCGCAGACCGCTGGAAGGCTGAGGGTGAACAGCATTTTGATCCCGAGCTTGATGATGTGATGTCACAACGAGAAGCGCGTTTTTACTTCTTTAAATTTACAGGAAGCGCCAGTGCCGGTACCGAGCTTGATAACTCAATGCTCTGTGTTGATACCTATACCAAATTTGTATTTAACTACAGCGAACCGGGACATATAAAAGAAATATTTGGAAATAAGGTTCCGACAAAATGGCAGGATTGGGCAGATCCCAATACCACTGTTGGAAACAACCATACAGAGGCATACACAACCCCGTTCTACCTCTATGATCCTGTAGGCTACGTAGAGGCAAACGGTGATGTAGTCTATTATGACTGGGCAAATAATAAAATAAGGAATACCAACTACTCCCCCTCCCGTAATTCAGGTTTTACTGCTGTTGCAGAGCGTGCTCAGGATAAGCCGGGCAGGTCGCCATACCTGGCAGCCGGTAACACCCTGTTTATAAAAGCAAAATCCATAAAGAATGTCAGTATCGGAGGGCAGGATAAAAGCTGGCTTGGCTCTATTTTTGAAAACACCTATGATGTTGAGCGGGGTATTTTCAATTATACCTTAAAAGCATTATCAACTGTTTCTGTTGACTTAGATGAAAAGAATGAGACCTTATTATCCAAAGATGAAGAGAAGATCTTTGATGAGCCGCAGGAAACCGCAGTAGAAAATCCTGCTGAAGATATCATATTATCGCTCACACTTTCAAAACATGATATGGGTTGGAATGGTATATATGAAGGATATCTTACTCTTTCTACCGAAATCAATGAATGCTCCATCTGTACAGAAGATACGCCTATAAGTCTTAATTATAACATCGTTGAAAAGAGCTTTGGGAATCCGTATATCGACGGCAGCAGCCTGCCCGAGGGGGTCAGCTGTTCTGTTCCGTCTGATTTCTCTATACAAAGAGGTGAAATAAAGCAGCTTCCAATCACCTTTACCGTAAACCGGTCTGATTTGTTCTGTGAGGGCGATGTAGTTATAACCTATGAATTAAACTGGCAGTAGTAAAGATTAGGCAGCAAAGATTCGGGCTATGGTTTAGCAATATTAAGCCGGGCCATAGCCCTCTCGGCGTGTATTCTGTGATATTGGCAGGCATCCAGCAGGTTTGTGTATAATAGCTCTGAATTCTCCTGAGCGGATTTATCACCGCTTATTATCTCGTTAAGTACCGGCTGAATAATAAAGCCGGTAAGCTCTTTAGAGGGTGATTGAGAAATCTTTTGATCAAGGCTTGAGAGCTGCCTGATACTCTCCGGAAGCTCTGCAGACTCAAGTATTGAAATAGCCTTATTGCATATTTCTTCGAGCCTTAGGCATTCTGTAATAATCATGTTCAATACATTGCTGATATCATCCATGGTTGAATCCGGCTTACTATGAGCCTGTGAGAGAATATTTGCCTTTAGATTGCTGATCTCTTCGCGCCTCTCAGGTAATTCGAGCAGTGCCTCTGCATCTCCTAATTCCATTCCGTCTATTTTTACACCGTACCTGGACAGGTTGAAAAAGCGGTTTTGACCGCTGTAATTTTTCAGCTGTCCCTCAAACCACCACTTGTAGATTATAAGACGTTTATCGGTCATAGTAAGACCATCTGCATTGTTTGGTTCAAAATGCGGATCGGCGTTATGAACCCCCGAAAAGCTTATAGTTTCGGCTGTTTTCAGCCGTTTTGCACCAAGCTGGGTGTATATAGCAGACAGGCTGGTTTTACAATGGGTCTGCTGCTGCGGATAACCCAGATCAAGCCCGGCAGTATAGACTGCCCCGCTTCCAAGCCTTCTTGCAAAATCCCAGGCTGTTGTTGAAACCGAACCGCCCGCACCCAATTCGGATCTAATCTCCGTTGTCTGCTCAAGCATTTTCCCAAGGGGAAAGATTGAACTATAGAAAAAAACCGGGATTCCGCAGTGCCTGAATACCGCAGGATGTGTTGAGCTCTCGCTGATAAGTGCAGTCTTGTTACGCAGAATGCTCCTGTTAAGAAGATTATCAAGATGCCTCGTATTAAGATACTGCGGATCGACTACTGTTACAAAATCGGGAACAGCCCCTGAGCCAAGCACTGCTTTTAGGGCAGTGTCTACACAGACAACAAGCATCCGCTTTTGCAGCTTGGGCAGGATGGGTAAAAGCCCGTCCAGACTTGGGCCCGCCGCAATTACCAGCACCGGTATATCTGAAAACTGGCCATACCATCTGCCCGAATCACCAGCGGTTCTGAATACCTCTATATTCCTGAACAGGTTTTTTATCCATGTCCGGCCGAAGCGGGTAAGTGTATTCATATTTGTTTCTTTTTTTCTTATAAAAGAAGCAATCTCGGCATCAGCCTTTTCATAGTAGTCTTTATTGCGTTCAAAAAGCGGCCGAAGCCTGAGAACCTGTATGTCATCGGTACCGTATTGCGCGAGTATTGATGTTATTATCTCTGGGGGTGAATCAAAAAGCATATCGATCCGGCCCCTTTTGACGGCTGAAGAAAGATCCCTCTTCTGCATAACCCTCAGCAGCAGTTCCGGTTCCGGCTCAACTATCAGCAGCCTGATATCAGGGTATTCATCCAACAGTGCCTCGATATGGTAACCCAGCCCAAAGCCGAAAACCACGCAGATCCCGCCGCTTTTTCTGATACCGCTTTTAACAAGCTTCTGTGCCTCTCTTTTTGGCGCTCGTGAGGAATGCAGCCATACATTATCTATACGGGCCGTAAGCAGGCCGTCAGAGGCCTCTGAAAGGATAAGCTCTTCTGATGCCTTGTATTTATCTGCTAAAATGCGTTGAAAACCCGGATGGAGTTTCTCAAAAAGTTCAAGGTTTTCAGAGAAAATGCTGTTTTCATCTTCCTGATTATTCAAATTCAAGATATATCTCCATACCGGGGGTAATGGTTGTCCCGGGCGGAGGCGACTGTTTTACAACCCAGCCCTCTCCTGACATCTTTACAATAAATCTATCATCATTAAAAAGTGAAAGCATACTCCGCTTTGATCTGCCTGTAAAATCGGGCAGTATATCCTTAACAATAACCTCGGGAGCCTCAGTAACTGAAATTCTGCCGCTGTGCTTAATGATATTGTCGTTGGATCTTTTTATACCAAGATACTGGACCGTATCATCAATAAGCTTTTTCACAATCGGCGAGGCTATTCTTCCTCCGTAATATGATGAACCCTTGGGGTTCTGAATAACAACATATATTATAAGCTTTGGATTATCGGTCGGAAATATTGCCAGGGCCGAGGCAATAAAGTTCTTATCGGAATATGTACCTGTTTCGGTATCTATAACCTGGCTTGTTCCCGTTTTTGCGGAGATCCTAAGCCCCTCTGTCCGCATGCGGTGTGCGGTTCCGCCGTCTTCAGTTGCAGTCTCCATCATTAAAAGCATCGCGCGGGCTGTTTCAGGGCTGAAAACCCGCCGCAGCGGTTCACGGGAAACCTCCTCAATAGTTTTTCCGTCGGGAGATAGTATACGTTCAATTATATGAGGTTTCAGCAGAACCCCGTCGTTTGCAAAAACAGTAGCTGCGGCAGCCATCTGTATTGCAGAGACAAGAATTTCCTGTCCAAATGCAATTGTAGGCTTTGATCTTATAGACCATTTAGCAGGGGGTCTGAGCAATCCGGAAGACTCTCCCGGAACAGGAAGCTGGGGCTGGCTTCCGAAACCCAGATCTGAGAGTTTTCCATAAAAATCATCCTTGCTGACGGTTTCAGAGGCATAGGCAGCTCCGATATTACTGGAATACTTTATTATCCCTGCCAATGTAAGATCACCATAAACATTGAGGTCTGTTATAGGTTCCGGTATATCATTGTTTTCATAACGTTCTCCGCAGTAAAAGTGCGAGTTAAGGTTAACTCCGCCAAGATCCAGAAATGAGGCAATACTGAAAACCTTCATTACAGAGCCTGGCTCGTATGCTGAGGAAAATGCCCGGTTTTTTCTTTCCTGCTCTGAGAAATCATAGAATGTATTGGGGTCAAAATCAGGCTTGGATGCACAGGCCAGAATATCTCCATCAAGGGCGTCCATCACAATAATCATCACCGATTCCGGATCATGTTCTTCCATTGCCTGAGCCGCATACTGCTCAGCAAAGAATTCAATATTTGTATCTATAGTAAGAAACAACTGGTTCCCGTAAACTTCTCCCTGATTGCCAAGTTCCGGATCAGGAGAAAGAATATCGTTTAATGTATACTCTATTCCGTCAAGGCCGATATTATCTGTTCCCGCGTAACCTATTATATGGGATGCCAGGCGCTGATTAGGGTAGTTTCTTCCGTATTCTTTGCGAAGATAGACCCCTTCAAGTTTACCGGCTTCCTTCAGAGCCCTAATAGAGGCGCTTTCTGTGGGTGTAATTTTTCTTTTAATCCACATGCTTCCATGTCTGTTCTTAAAAGAATCCAGTAAATCTTCATAATCCAGTTCCAGAACCTTTGAAAGTATGCCGGCGGTTTCTTCTATATTATCAATATAGGGTATCCATGTTTCAACAGAATCAAGCTGGTTCTGTATTGCCAGTATTCTACCGTTACGATCAAGTATCGGTCCCCGTTCTATGGTTATTTTTTCGGAATATGTTCCCGGAGCCGTCCTCTGAAGGATCATTAGTGAGAAGAATTTCCATATTACAATCACTGCTATGATTGCAGAAATAATACTAAAAAAAATAAAACGGTATTTTAAATTTTTATCCATACCCATCCAAGTATATCATTTTTCGGGATTCTGCCAAAATGCCTGGAATCAGTTGATTCAGAAAGGTTTGTTCCGGTTAAAAAAACTGTATCTTTGTAGGCTGCAGAACACCGCTTAATATTAAGCCTTTCTGTCTCAGGGTTTTTAAAAACAACTATGTCACCTGGTTTTGTTTTACGTAAACCAAGGATATTTGCTGATACAATAACAATACTTCCTTCTTCATAATCAGGTTTCATTGAATTGCCCTCAATTTTGACAATATCAAAAATAAGTGATATTATAATAATAAGAAAAAGGCAAAAATTTATTAGAAACTTCATCATAATTTCTCAATCTTAATAGTAATATGTCATCAAAAATTTGTCGATATGAATATTGTAAGTATTATGACTGATTTTATTAGAAGAAAAAAAACTAACAAATTTAATAAGCGCAGAAGAAAATCTCTTATAACATCGGCCTCCGAGTATCGTAATCTTGATTCGGGAATTGGTTCCGGCAGGGTAAACAAAAACGGGTTAAAGAGAAATATGCTTCAGACAATACACTTCAGGTTTCTAAGGCGCAAGCGTAAGAGTGCTTATACCTCATCTGTAAAACCAGGCAGGAAAAATAGTTCACCTATGAAGGGTTCTTATAGTTTTTACAGTATTTTTAAGAAAACCTTTAAGGGTTTATCTGTAAGGTTAGGAACGATAGGCATAAAAAAAATAGCCGCAGTTTCTGCAGTTATTGTTTTAGGACTGGCTTCTTCATGGTTTATTTACGGATATATTGAAAATAAACGCATGTTTGAAAACCTTGCGCTTCATGAAGCAGGCGATGTATCAGATGTTCTTTATGATAGTATTTCTTTCGAATATGACGGACAGGGTTCCGGAGATATCTCAGGTATTGAGCCTGTATTGCTTACATCGGTTGAGCCTGTTAAATATACAGTAAAGACAGGTGATACATTATCAGAGATTGCAAAGAAACAGAATATAAAGATAGGAACATTAATAAGCTATAACAAGATAAGTGATGTAAGAAGGCTTCAAGTTGGTATGGAGCTTCAAATTCCCTCTTATGACGGAATCCCCTATGAAGTAAAGGCTGGTGACTCAATTTCAGGAATATCAAAAAAGTATAATGTATCAGTTAACTCTATACTTGATGCTAACGATCTTGATTCTGATGTTCTGCGGGCAGGGGATCTTCTCTTTATTCCCGGTGCCGCTATGAATGAATTCGATTATAAAAAGGCCATGGGCACATTATTCATCTACCCGACAAAGGGAAGATTGTCTTCCGGATTTGGATACCGCTCAGATCCCTTTACCGGTAAGAGAAGATTTCATAACGGACTTGATCTTGCCAATGCAAAGGGTACCCGTATCGGTGCAACAATGGCAGGGCGGGTCGCGGATGTCGGAGACAGACCAAGCGGATACGGAAAATACGTTATTATCAAACACGCGAACGGATACCAGAGTCTTTATGGCCACCTGAGTAAAATCAGCGTCCGCAGAGGGCAGTATGTCTCTCAGGGGGAAAAGATAGGTGAGATGGGTAATACAGGACGAAGTACAGGCCCACACCTCCATTTTTCAATATATAAGAATAACGTTCCGGTCAACCCCAAAAAGTATTTGTGGTAAGTCCGCGCTTACGCTCCGCAGACAATGGGCACTGTTGTTAGGCTAAGCGCCACAGGCAGTGGGCACTGTTGCTGCGCTTACGCTCCGCAGCAATGCTTGTATTTTTTGCCGCTGCCGCAGGGGCAGGGTTCATTCCTTCCGACCTTCGGAGTGCTTCGCTTAACCTGAACTCCCGCTCCGCCTGAAGCCTCAGGTCTCTCTCCGTCAGGAACAGGCCCTCCGCCTGCAAATGCTCCGATCTCTGAATGCCTTGTCTGAATTGCCTGTGCCGGTCCCCTTCTTCTGTAATCACCATCATGCTGCTTGATCTTTACCTTTATAACCTTTTGGGCAATATTTGATTTAATGTCCAGAATCAGCCGGTCAAAGATGTCAAAGCCTTCAAGTTTGTACTCAAGAAGCGGGTTCTTCTGCGCGTAGGAACGCAGATATACCGCTTCACGCAGCGCTTCAAGCTGCTCAAGATGTTCCTGCCATTTAGCGTCAATCCGCCTGAGATATTCATACCTGATGAAATTATTGAAATTATCCTTGCCGATCTGCTCTTCTTTTGATTTTATATCATCCTCAATCCGGCTGTACAGGTACTCTTTTTTCTCATTAAGTCCAAGAGAATTGAATTGCTCAGGAGATTCAGGCTCAATAAAGAACCGTTCTTTCAGAGATTCAAGAAGCTGATGAAATGCGGCTTGACTGTCCTTTGCACCGTCTTCATTATAGATATCGAGCATGTCATCGATCATTTCATCAGCAGTATCGAGAATACGGGGTGTTAAATCGTTGTTCTGGGTAATATCATCACGCTGAGAGTATATAAATTTACGCTGTTCGTTAAGTACATCGTCAAATTCGAGAAGGTGCTTACGTATTTCAAAGTTACGTTCCTCAACCCTTGTCTGGGCCCTTTCTATTGCTCGGTTTATAAGCGGATGATAGAGCGGTTCTCCGTCCTTCATGCCGGCCCTTCCCATTATTGAGCGCAGGCTGTCACGGGCAAAGAGCCTCATTAGGTCATCATCAAGGCTTAAAAAGAATCTTGATTCTCCAGGGTCACCCTGTCTTCCTGAACGACCTCTAAGCTGATTGTCAATACGTCTTGATTCGTGGCGTTCGGTTCCGAGGATGTACAGCCCGCCAAGCTCTTTTACGTGCTCGTAATCTTTTTTCCATTTAGTGTATTCTTCTTCAAGTACCTTTTTCAGTTCCTCAGCTGATGCATCTGTTCCGGCCTTTTTACGGGCACGGAAGTCAGGGTTGCCTCCGAGCTTTATATCTGTACCGCGGCCTGCCATATTAGTAGCAATTGTTACCGAACCCTCAGCCCCTGCCTCAGCAATGATCATCGCCTCACGTGAGTGGTTCTTGGCATTCAGAACCTCATGTCTTATTCCCCGCTTACGGAGCAGCTTTGAAATACGCTCTGATTTCTCGATGGAGACTGTTCCCACAAGTATGGGCTGCCCCTTCTTGTTTACACGTTCAATTTCATCGCATATCGCGTTATTTTTCAGCTCTTCATTGAAATAGATAACATCATCATCGTCAAACCTCATAACAGGCCTGTTCGTCGGTACAACAACCACATCAAGGTTGTAAATACTTCCGAATTCCTTCGCCTCTGTGTCCGCCGTACCGGTCATTCCCGAGATCTTCTTATACATTCTAAAGTAGTTCTGAAAGGTAATTGTAGCAAGTGTGCGGTTTCTGCGGGCTACCTTTATATGTTCTTTGGCCTCAATAGCCTGATGCAGGCCGTCCGAGTATCGTCTGCCGTGGAGGATTCTTCCGGTAAACTCATCTACTATCTGAACCTGTCCGTCTTCCACAACATAGTCAACATCCTTCGTATAGAGTTTGTGGGCACGTACGGCCTGTGTAAAATAGTGGATGTATTCAAAGTTTTCATCGCTGTAAAGCGAGTCCTTAATCGCTCCGGATTTAAGGAGGGCATTCTCAATTGTATTTGAACCCTGTTCGGTAAATGTTACCTTTTTGGATTTTTCATCAAGCTTGAAGTCCCCTGCAGGATCTTCCTCAGGATAATCACCGGTCTCAGGATCCTTCTCACATTCTTTCAGCTGTGAGACAAGCGCATTGACCTGATTAAATTTTGAGGTATCATCATCGGCTGCCCCTGAAATTATTAATGGAGTTCTTGCTTCATCAACAAGGATTGAGTCAATTTCGTCAATTATACAATAATTGTGGGCACGCTGAACCCTGTCAGCTGCACCCCATTTCATATTATCACGGAGATAGTCAAAACCGAATTCGTTATTGGTTCCGTATGTGATGTCACATTCGTATGCTTTCTTGCGTGCTTCAGGATCCATCTCCGAAACAATATAGCCTACAGAAAGGCCGAGAAGGGTGAAAACAGGTTTCATCCAGTTCGCATCACGTTCAGCAAGGTAGTCGTTTACTGTAACCACATGAACACCCTTTCCCTCAAGGGCGTTAAGATAAGCCGCCGCAACACTGGATAATGTCTTTCCTTCACCGGTTTTCATTTCCATGATCTTTCCCTGATGAAGAACAATACCGCCTATAAGCTGAACATCGTAGGAACGTTCGCCAAGGGTTCTTCTTGCCGCCTCACGGGCAAGGGCGTAGGCTTCAGGCAGTAAGGAATCCAGTTTTTCACCATTTTTAATTCTGTCTTTGAAAGCCTCTGTTTGTTTGGGAAAGTCTTCATTTTTCAGCGACATTGCCCATATTTCATGCTCATTTATCTTATGTAAAATGGGTAGAAGCTCTTTAAGATCCCGCTCCGCTTTTGATCCTACGATTGACGTTATTATATTTTTCAGCATTCTCTACTCCTGCAATTACTTCAACTTGGTGTGTTTAATATAATATATTTTTCAATAGTCGGCTACGGTTTGACTAAGTTCAATCCTGATAGTAGTATCAATATATGAAATTTTCACCAAGATTTTTTTCCGTTGCGGCAGTTGTTTTACTTACCTTAATCGTGTACTCCTGTGAAAAGGCAGATACCCTTATAGAGCGAGAGCTCCTTTTTACCATGCCTATAGGCAGGATGGAGGATCAGTTGTTTGTTCAGCAGTTTGAAGGGGTAAACACTCTTTCTAAAACAAGGATCCTTATGAAAGACGGGTTCTTTTTTATATCCAACGGAGAGGCTTCAAAGGTTATGGAGTTTACATCCTTCGGTGATCTTATATCTCTTTTCTATAATAGTGAAAAAAACCCTGCTCCCGTGACGCTGGGCGAATCTGGAAAGGATAGTTCTGATATTACAAGGGTTGCTTTTCAATATCCGCTTAAAGATCCGGGTGAGGTTGTTAAAATGTCAAACGGCTCTCTGCTGATAGATGACCGGATTACCGAACAGCGTTGGGAATATGATGAAGAACGCGATGTAAGGCTTGATAGAATCATTCTGAACTTTAATGATGATGGAGAATTGATCTCATATATAGGACAGGAAGGGGCCGGCGGAACACCATTCCCCTATATTCACGCCCTGTATACCAATACAAAGGATGATATTATTGTTGTTACACGAAATCCGTCGGGGTGGGAGATCTTCTGGTATAACAATCAGAGTGAGCCTATATACCGTATTGAATTTAACAATGAATCAATTCCGGTAAAAGATGATTCTTCACCCATGTTTATTGAGAATATCAGACCCGATGTTAAAGATCGAATACTGTATCTTAAAATTGATTATTACACTCAGAGCGAGTCAAAGAAGATTAAATTCAATAAATCAATTATGCTTGGATATGATCTTAATGACAAGAAGTATACCCTTAATATGGTTCTTCCAAGAAATATTGTTAAATCAGAGCAGCCTGTTATTTTTGAACAGAAAGAGCGCGAATACCTCTATGAATTTGCGGGTGTTGCCAGAGGTCCTTCATTTTTTATGATCAGTCCGTATAAAAACTCTGTCTACAGGCTGACAGTTGTTGATGAGGCAGGGGCTGTTAAGGGCCGAGGACTTATCGAGTTTTCAGATGATGACATATTTTTCAGAAACTATTATGTAAGCCCTGAGGGTATATTTTCTGCAATAGTATGCGGAGAATATAAGGCAGATATAGTCTGGTGGAGAAGCGACAGGTTTATTGAGGAGCCGAATAGTGAATATCGTAACTTCATTACGAATGAAAGAGATTGATCGGATTTCTATAGAAGAAAGAGGTTTCGGTGATTTAATTCTGATGGAAAATGCCGGTATCAGAATCCTCGAAGAGGCTGAAAAGATTGTAAAGCCGGATAAAATCAGTACGATCCTCTGCCTTGCCGGTACAGGAAACAACGGCGGTGATGCCCTTGTTATTGCAAGGCAGATTTTTTCAAAATATTCAAATCCGGTTAATATTATAATTACAGGTGAAAGCGGAACAGATGCCTTTAATTTCCATCTCAACCTCTGTCGTAATCTTGGCATCAGCATACTTGAATATGAAGACCTGACTAAAAATCAGATAGAACAGTTATTTGATAAGGCTGATATTGTCTTTGACGGAATATCGGGAACAGGCATCCGGGGCGGCCTGCGTGAACCCGCCGCCACTCTTGCTTCAATGGTAAGGGCAGAGGTTGTTATAGCTATTGATGTGCCAAGCGGAATAGGAGAGTCATTTGAATCCGGTTTTACAGCGGTTAAGGCAGATTATACCCTCACGGTTGGGCTTCCTAAACGATGCCTGTATAAGCCGGCGGCAAGGCCTCTCTGCGGTGAAATACGCACCGTTTCAATCGGATTTCCCGAAGATCTTAAAACAAGTAATGAATGCTCCTTTGAGGGACGGCTTTGGGAACTTGTCGGTAAACAGAAGATTAATGAGCTTATGCCGGTACTTAAGCCGGATGACTATAAAAACAGCAGAGGAAGGCTTGCGGTCTTTGCAGGCAGTCCGGGCACAACCGGCGCGGCCTCTCTCTGTGCTGAGGCCTCAGCAAGAACCGCGGCAGGTCTTGTAAGCCTCTTTGCCGATGAAGATATTTTTCCGATTCTTGCCTCAAAGCATCGGTCCGTTATGGTGAAAAAGCTTTCAGGCGGCAGTTCAACAGGGGCTGCGGCGGCCGCGGCAGATTACGATGCGCTTGCTGTCGGTCCGGGCTGGGGCAGGAAGGAGCGCAGAGAAAGCCTGCATAGCCTGCTTGAAGCCGGAAGGGGGGTGCTTGATGCTGATGGAATCAATGTACTCTCCGATATAGTTACCGAAACCGGCAATTACCCCGATCTCGGCGGACAGTGGGTGCTTACACCCCATGCCGGTGAATTCCGCAGGCTGTTTCCGGAAATTGATCCGCTTGCGGATCCGTTCAGGGCCGCCGCAAAGGCTGCTGACATACTTAACTGTGTTATAATGCTTAAAGGGGCTGTTACGGTGGTTGCCGGGCCGCGTAATTCCGGTCTCGGAGCTGTAATTGACGGCTGTTTTCCAAAGCTTGGAACTGCCGGCAGCGGAGATATCCTCTGCGGCCTTGCCGGGGGGTATTTGGCTTCAGGTTTAGATGCCTTTGATGCCACTGTACTTTCTGCCCTCGTTCATCTCGAAGCCGGGGTAAGATGCGCGGCGGAGAGAGAGTGGTTTTCTGCCGATGATCTGCTCGAATATTTATAAGATTTTGAAAGATTGTCAATTTACCAGGGGATAATAAAATGGCTTCAAAAAATGGAAGGGTTCCGGAGACATATGAGCCGGGCGATTTAAATTTTCACTATAACAGAGAAGAACGTGAATCAATGTTGTCGGAAGACACAAAAAAAATTCTGCAAAAATCAAAACTTTTTACCATTAACAGGCGGAATATGATAATTCTGGCTGATATAGCCATTATCATAGTGTTTGTGATGATCTTTGTACCAATAATTATGGTTGGAAAGAGCAATGCAAAAATTCAGGGTTTCAGATCAAACCTTAGAGCCTATGAATATGATGGAAAGGTTCTTACAAGGGTTAAGATTGAAGCGGGTGAGGATAATCCTCAGGAATCCCGCCTTGTAAAAGTCAGTTTCAATGCCAAGGGTTTAGAAGAACCTGTTGAAGTAATTGATCTTCTTCCGTCTGAAAAGGATAAGCCAAGGGTTCTCAGGGCTGAATTTCAGTCTGAAGATATAAGCGGTGAGCGTATTGAGGCTGAGGTGGAAATCGAGGATAAAAAACGTAAACTCTCAGTTAAAATCAAACAGGAATGATAAAAGAGCAAATATTTGAGTTGACCATACAGATTCTTTAAGATAATCTTTTATATATAATAATAAACGGAGGTAGAATTTAAAATGGTACAAATATACTTTTTATCAGTATTATTGAATATTATAGGCGGATTCGGTCTTGCTTCAGAGCTGATTGTTAATAAGTTTAATAAGCTCAACTATTTTTCTGAATTTTTCAATGGACGGACTAAATCAAAAATAATTCTCGGTATTCTGTCTGTAATAGTTGGAATCCTTAAGCTTCTATCCTCAATGGATGTTGTTGTAGCAGGAGATCTTCTCCCAGCGCTGTGTAATATAGCAGTTGGAATAGCACTTACACTTGACTATTATAAAGACCGTTCTGATGTTGATGTTGCTTCAGATGAAAAAGTGGAGAACTTTTTTTCCCGATACAGCTCCTTTCTTGGACTTATAGCAGTTATATTTGGTTTACTGCATTTTATTCTACCCAAGGTTCTTCTTCTATAATACAGGTGTATGAATATATCAGTAGCAGGTGTCGCGGAGAGAGATGGCAGGGTTCTTATCGCGCTTAGAAATCCGGGCACAAGTATTGGTGAGAAATGGGAGTTCCCCGGCGGAAAACTTGAAGCCGGAGAAAGCCCTGAGCAGGCGCTTAAACGTGAATACCTTGAAGAGCTTGGTGTTTCAATAGATGTAGAAGGGCCTCTATGTGAAGGCCGTTTTAATAACGGCCCGAAGAATTACCGCCTTCTTGCGTTTAAGATAAAACTTGAAAATGATAACTTCAATGCCCCTGAGCATCAGAGGATAGAGTGGGCTGATATTTCAAAACTTGGAGATTATGAGTTTCCATATTCAGATAAAATTATCGTGGATTATCTTCTTTCAAGATAGCTGATTCTAAAACATCCGCTATTGATGAATCCGCAGTTTGAATAGAGCTTAAGCGCGGGTTTATTATCTTTTTTAACAAATAAAGTCAGGTTTTTATTTCTCTCTGCTGTTCTTTTTGCGAGTTCTGTAATAAGTCTGGCTGAAATCCCCCTTGATCTGTATTCAGGGATGGTATACACACCGCCAATCTGTGACCATTCAAAGCCTTCAGCATTGACGCAGCAGGTTGCCGCCGGAGCTCCTTCAATTTCAGCAAATAAAAATATTCCTCCAGCTACTGTCCGGCTTAATCTCATCTTACAGGCCTGCTCGTTGAAATGCTCAGGGTTAAGAATAACCTCTTCAAGTTCGTAGGCCTTTCTCAAAGGCATAAGTTTTTTTATATTTGAATTTGATGCCCTTCTTATTGAAATAGACTCAAGAAGGGCCGCATTCTTTTTTTTAAGATATAAATCACCATTTAAAACCACATCTTTGGATATTGCCGTGAGCAGATCATAGTCAACAGATACCTTATTTCTCTCAGGAAAGAGCTTTTCTATTGTGAGAACATCTTTTTCTATTCCCATAATTGTTATGTAACGCTTTTTACCGCATACACTGTTTCTGATTATCCATGAAAGAGGCTGAATTGAGCTTTCGCTGCTTAATACAGGACAGATTACCCCCATTGAATCAAGCAGCAGAGCGCTTATTATTTTATTCCCTGATTTTTCAATGTAGACAGAACTGCCGAAAACGTTAAGACGTGAGGTAAGTGAAACGCTGAAATACTCCCTGGGTTTTATAAATTCCTTTAATTCCTTTATTTCTTTTTTTCCGGCCTTTACCCATGATGGATTATTTTTATTCTTGATTAAGTCAAACATCGGCTCAGAAACTTATCGGCAGTTTACCGTGGGTATCAATCTTTCCCGAAATAACCGCAAAGCCCGCGGTAAAAGAATCTTCAGATATACCGTATACGGCCAGGGCGTTGTCTACCCACGGCATATCGCGAAGGTAAATAGGTGTAAGAACAGACAGTACAATAATATCGGCAGTTGTATCCTTTATTGATTTAAGTACCTCCGCGCTGTTTGGGTTTGCAAGGCAGTAGATGATTGTATCGTAGTTATCAGCAATTGAGGCTAATTTCTTCTGAACGCTGTTGTATGAGTAGTAAAAAGGGTTATAGCCGAATTTGAAAACCTCCGCATCTGGATATTCCTTTCTGCCTTCTTTTAAAAACCGCTCAAGCTGGCCGGCAAGCAAAATTCTGCCCTTAGGTTTAAAACCATCCTCACCGCTTTTTCGAATAATTGTGGCGCTCCGCAGTGCCTGATCAAAAAAAAACTTCCGGCTTTCAGTATCCGGCAGTAATGAATACAGCTCATCCTCATCAGGATAGAGTGGAACAGCGTCTTTGGGTTTAAGATATTTAAGCTTGGTTTTTAGAATACGTCTTGCAGACTCCCTGACCAGCTGTCTGAAGTCAGGATCGCTTTTCAGCTGTCCGCAAAGATATTTCCACACCTTGCTATGGATATTTCCCTCCCTTGACATCAGTATTATATCGTTACCGGCAGAAATCGCGGCCTTTGCGATTTCTGATGTGTTTATCGGAAGCAGCTGAACCCCGTTCATCATAATATCATCTGTAATAATAAGACCCTCAAAGCCTATTTTTTCTCTTAGTATGTCGGTAAGAAAAAGTTTGGACAGGCTGGCGGGTATCTTATTGCCGGTAATCTCCGGAAATGCAAGATGTCCGCTCATTATTGCCGGTATGCCTTCTTTTACAAGGTAGCGGTAGGGAAGAAGATCCCTATCCCAGAGGGTTTCTCTGTCTGTTTTGATGATTGGCAGTGCCCCATGAGAGTCTTTATCGGCATTGCCGTGTCCCGGATAATGCTTTGCCGTGCATATTATGCCTGAGGATTCCATTCCCTTATAATATGCCGTAGAAAGAATTGATGTTATAAGCGGATCATCACTGAAGGCCCTTGGCCCTATCACGTGGGCATCAGCATTTGAATATACATCTACTGTAGGTGCAAAGTTCATATTTATACCCAGGGTACGCAGTTCCATGCCGATATAGTAGCCCGTTTTATATGAATCGGCTGGTATTCGGGTTGCTCCAAGCGACATATTACCGGATGTTTCTGTTGTGCCGGTATGAATGTGACGTACCCAGCCGCCCTCCTGATCCGTTACGATGAAAAGCGGTATCTTGAATGAAGTGCCAGAGCTGACCCTCTGCATCTTTGAAACACTTCCGGCAAGCTGACTTAGCGAACCTACGTTCCAGCCGAATATCTTTACACCGCCTATCTCTTTTTCTCTGATCCACTCCAGTATCTCGGATGAAGGCTCACCACCCATATAGCCAAGCATGAATGTTTGTGCCAGAAGCTGTTCATCATCCATCTCTGAAAGAAGCTTTTCAATGAGCTGATCGTCATCCATATCAGACCAGAAATTATTCTGAGAAAACAAGGGCGAAACATAAAATAATATAACAAAAATTAAAACAAAACGGCGTAATTTCATATCAGGTTTTTATTTATACAATAGAAATAAATTCATCGCAATATGCTGTTTTTGTAATATGGTTTTTTAAGGCGGCTTTACCAGCGGGTAAATTGGTGATAACATCCTTCAAATGAAGCTCAAAAGCCGGATCTTTTTTCAAAGCTCTTCTGAAATGCCGGCACTTAAAGATAATTCAGTTGATCTCGTTGTAACATCACCGCCATACCCGATGATTGCAATGTGGGATGATATATTCTCATCCCAAACTGCTCAGGCTGCAGAAGGCCATGGCTTGGCAGGAACGGATGACGGGCATGGCTTGGCAGGCCCGGATGACGGCCATGCCTCTTTTGAAAGAATGCACAGCCTTCTTGATAAGGTCTGGGCAGAATGTGTGCGTGTGTTAAGGCCGGGCGGTTTTATCTGCATAAATATCGGTGATGCCGCACGTAAGGTAGGCGATGAGTTTGCGCTTTACCCAAGCCACAGCAGGATAATCTCTGCTATGACGGCGCTGGGAATGTCCTGCCTTCCGATGATCCACTGGTTCAAGCCCACAAACGCCCCTAATAAGTTCATGGGCTCAGGCATGTATCCGTCGGGGGCCTATGTTACCCTTGAGCATGAATACATCCTTATTTTCAGAAAGGGCGGGCGCCGTGTTTTTTCCGAATCCGGGATGGCTCTACGGCGGCGCAGCGCGTTCTTTTGGGAAGAGCGTAACCTCTGGTTCTCAGACAGATGGGATCTGAAGGGGGTTAATCAGTCCCTTCCCGGTGAATTATCAAGACCCAGAAGCGGGGCCTTCCCGTTTGAACTTCCCCATAGATTGATTAATATGTATTCACTGCAGGGTGAAACCATCCTCGATCCCTTCGTTGGTACCGGAACCACCCTCGCTGCCGCCGTTCTAAACGGCAGAGCCTGCATAGGTTACGAGCTTGATTCAGCGCTGAAGGGCGAGATATGCGGTCGGCTTGATAAAATGGTTGAGGGCGCGGAAGATTTTATTGAATCAAGGCTTGAAAACCATAGAAAATTCATAGCTGAAAGAACAATTAAAAAAGGCCCTCCGGCCTATATCAATGAGGTCTATGACTTTCCTGTAATGACCAAGCAGGAGACAGCTATCTGCCTGCCTGAATTGAATGGGCTTGAATACCAACTTGTTTCAGATAAAACCATAGGGGTATCCGCCAATTATGCCCTGCAGGATTAATTAATGAATCAAAAGAATTGTGAAAATTTACACCAAAAAATTGATATCTGAGTTTTTAAACTATATAATAAATATATGCTATAATGCCCCGTGTTTTATCCAAGAATAGGGGTTTTTTTGAGGAAAATATGAAAAGAATTCTTTTAACATTAATTACAATATCAGTAATCCTGTTTTTTGCCGGCTGCCCAACAGGTCTTCCAAATAATCCTGGAGAGGCTAAATATTCAGTAACGGTAAGTAAGTCCGGTGCCGTATCAGGAATGTCTGTTACCCCTGATGCAAGTTATGTGTCTGAAGGGGCCAGGGTAACATTGACGGCATCACTTAATAACGAACAGTCTGTAAGTCTTAGCGCACCCGGCATAACCTTCAGCACTGAAACCCTTACGGCTGATGGTGACACATCAACGTTTACAATGCCTGCAGCAGCAGTGCAGATAACAGCGGTGTTTTCATATACTGCAGGCCATGCAGAATTACACTCAGTAACAGAAAATACCGAACAAATAGATTTTAATATTAACTTTGTGCCCTCCGGCGGCGGTGAAAACTTTGTCATGGGGCAGGGGGTAGAGACTACCACACAGAAGGTGAGGCTTACCGAAAGCTTCTGGATGGGTGAAAACGAGGTTACCCAGAAGTTATGGTATGCTGTATATGGCCCAGGGCCAGTTGAAGGTGGTCAACCTCAGTTACTCAATGCTGGTGATACTAAGCCAATGTTCTACCCCAACTGGTATGAGGCTGTTGTCTTCTGTAATATGTTAACCATTGCTGACAGTACCATAGATGATTCTGAACAAGTCTACTATTCTGACGAGGCATGTACTACAGCCTATTCTAAAACTGATTTGACTTCTGGTGTTGGTCCCACAGTATATGTAGACTGGTCAAAGAAGGGGTACCGCCTGCCCACTGAAGCAGAGTGGGAGTATGCGTCACGCTATATTGACGGCAGCAGTTGGAATGATGGGGAGCATGCAAGCGGTTCTCCTGATTCCAGCGTATCTGACTATGCTTGGTACTCTGGTAATTCACTAAGTCATGTTCATGATGTACGAGGAGTAATCCAAAATGCCCTTGGTTTGTATGACATGAGCGGTAATGTATATGAATGGTGCTACGGCTCAATGGATGATTATAGCGGAGGGGATGATGTAATAGTAGATCCACGGAATGATCCGAGTGGTAACAAACGGGTTGTTCGTGGTGGAGATTCTTGGAGTGTTGCAAAGTGGCTGCAATGTGCAAGTAGATATGAGTACGAAGTAACCTCTGAAGATAATGGTCTCCGTGTCTGCAGAACCGCTGATTAGTAATACTTGTGATTAGTATGCTTGAAAAATTATCAAAATGATACAGGAACAAATACTTCGTTTCTTTCAGGAAATATCAACCCCCTTTATTGACCGGGCTGCAGAAAATATAACAATGCTTGGAGAAGAGTATTTCTTCATAGTTGTCATAGGCTGGCTTTACTGGAATATCTCAAAAAGAGAAGGCTTTAAGCTTTCGGCAGCTGTAATCTTTTCCGCAATTGTAAATGAAATATTGAAGGTTGCATTTCATACGCTAAGGCCCTTTGAAAAACTTGATTATATCAAAGGCAAGAGAATTAGTACCGCAAACGGGTATTCGTTCCCAAGCGGACACACCCAGGGGGCAACGGCCTTTTTTATAACCCTTGCCCAGATAGTGAGGCAAAGGTGGTTCTCAATTATTGCAATTATCATGCTTCTGCTTGTTGGTCTCAGCAGGATATACCTCGGCGTTCACTGGCCTGTTGATGTTATCGGCGGTATTGTTTTGGGTATAGTTCTCTCTTATTTTTTCTGTCATATTATTGATAGCTTCTATGATGAACACGCAAAACTTAGACGGATATTTTTCAGGCTTCAGTCATTTGTAATTTTAATTACCATTGCCTTATTTCTTATTGATCTGTTTTTACTCAAGGGCTCAATGGAGATAGAAGGAGTTTTCAAGGTATCGGGGCTCTCAGCAGGTTTGGTTTATGGTTTTTTCATTGAGGAAAGATACATTAATTTTTCACCAGCCGATGCAGTTTTTTTTAAAAAACTTCTAAGATTTATTATTGGAATTGCTGTTTGTATTGGTTTTATGGCCGGTCTTAAGGCCGTATTACCAAAACATTATATTTTTGATTTTATTAGATACGTCATAATCGGACTATGGGCAATCTTCCTGTGGCCGGCTATGGGCTTGAGACTTCATTTATTTAATAAAGAATCAAGGGTATAAAATCCGGTTTTAATTATAATTTTTCATTAAATTTTTATGAGGGATAATATAGAAGAATTAAATCTGAGAAATAATTATTCTGTGTTTACGGAAACATTATTTGAGTACAGTAATTATATTATCGTGCTTATAAAGTTTTTGGGTAGATTATAGCCTAATAATGGATAATTCAATTGTGAAGATAAATTCTTTATAAAGCTGAATTTATTCACTTTTTAATTAGATAAATATTGACTTAATTCTTATTAAGTTTTGATTATATGTTGACGCAAACATTTTTTTTGCATATATTATTAAAAATCTGATAGATTCTCAAAATTCATATTTTCCGGAGGTTAAATTTTGTCAATAAAAGAGATTCAGGTAGATGAGAGATTGCCACTAATTAAAACAATCCCCCTTTCGTTCCAGCATTTATTCGCAATGTTTGGAGCCTCTGTTCTTGTTCCTATTATTGTAGGAATTAATCCATCATTGCAGCTTTTGTTCAATGGTATAGGAACATTAGCCTATATAGCATTCACCAGAGCTAAAATCCCTGCCTTTTTGGGGCCGAGTGCGGCATTTATTGCCGGTATAGCTGCTATAACAGCCGCTGAAGGACAGGCTGCTGCAATGTCAGGCTGTATTGTTATTGGTGTATTATTTGTAATTGCCGGTATTATCGTAGATCGTGTAGGTATGGGATGGATTGATTTTATACTTCCTCCTGCTGCAATGGGTTCTGTTGTTGCGGTTATAGGTTTAAGTCTTGCCAGGTTTTCAGCAGGTTTAGCAGGTTTGGTGCCCGGCTCTGTTTCTCCGGAGATGTCACATAAAACCATAATGGTTGCAATGGTAACACTTGGTTCTGCAATTATTGTAAGTGTAATGTTCAGGGGATTCGCGAAGGTTATTCCCATCCTTATTGCAGTTGTTGTTGGATATCTTTTCTCAATGACTCAGGGAATGGTTGATACATCATCAATAGCAGCTGCTCCATGGTTTCAGGTTCCGAAATTTGTTCATCCTAAGTTCAGTTTTAAAGCAATAATGGTTATAGCCCCGGCAGCACTTGTTGTGCTTGCAGAACATGTAGGTGATTTGACTGTTACTGAAAAGATAGTTGGAAAACCTCTTATAAGAAAGGATAAGGGATTATCCCGATCCTACCTTGGTAATGGTGTTGGTACAATAATTTCTTCATTTTTTGGAGGAATGCCGGTAACTACCTATGGTGAAAATGTTGGAGTTATGGCCTTAACAAAGGTTTACTCTGTCTGGGTTATAGGTGGAGCCGCAGTTTTTTCAATAGTTCTTTCTTTCATTGGTAAAATAAGCGCTATAATAGTTGCCATACCAAGTGCGGTTATGGGCGGAGTTTCTATATTGTTATTTGGAATGATCTCTGCTTCCGGTTTAAGAATGCTTATTGAGTCAAAGGTTGACTACGGAAAAACACGAAATTTAATCTATTCGGCTATCATTCTTATTCTTGGTGTTGGAGGGGCTAAGATTAACATAGGTCCGGTTGAACTTGAGGGAATGGGGCTTGCTACTGTAGCAGCTATCTTTCTTAGTATCTTTTTCTGGATTATTGATAAAACCGGTCTAAGTAACGAAAACAAATAAGATAAGAACTTTAAAAAGTCGGTTACTTTTGAAAGTTACTTTGAAGTATTTTTGATAACAAAAGACTAGATAGTTATACAATATAAGTTATCAAAAATACTTCATTTGCATTAATGGTTAAGATTTCAAAACTTTCCGGGTTTTGAAATCTCCTCTATAGATTAGCAATTATCGTTGGGCTTCTTTTTTACTCAATTATTTCGTCAAAGGTTATATCAAGTTTTGCCGCCTCATTAAAAAAGAAAGCCCTTGCGTCCTCCTCAAGAACCTCAGGAGAAATCAGGCCTGTCTGAGTGACCGCATCATCAACCATCATTTTGGTAAAGATGAATGCACTCTGACCGGTCAAATAGGCCTCATGGCTTATTCCGGCTCTGTCAAAAGACTCAAGCAGGCCCGGGGCATTAACATAACTTGTTATCTTCATCGGCCTTCCGTCCTTTTCCCCTCTAACAAGAACCTGGAACGCACCTTCTTCAGAAACCAGACCTTCGTCAATAATCTCTTTAATCTCTTCCTTATACTTTGGCGCAGGCGGAGCATGCTCAATTATAAGGTCAAATGGCCTATACTCCATCCCATTGGAACTCTTTCTTTTTTGATGTGATAGAAAGCCCATATTCCACAGAGCCTCTGACAGCTCAATATGCGGCCCGCCGTATCTGAAAACTATGTTTTTTGCGCCCTTTAAGTATTTATCGGCGTTCAATCCCATAGTGACAGGCTCTTCATGTGAATGGTCTACCATCCTGACAGGTTTTTCTATTCCAGGAAAATTCATCCAGACAGGGTTATCAAACTGTTTGGTAAACACATGCCTTCCGTCAGCATATCTGACAGGAGGTTCAGCCATATCGGTAAAGGCCACATCGGGCGACCACCAAAAGGGTACGAACTTTTTAGACCATACTCCCTCATAAACGTTTATCTCTATTGATTCGACACTATCGAATTTTTCGGTTATCTCGCGAACCAGTACATTTACAAGCCCCGGGGCAGAGCCTGTATTTGTAAGTGCAAGCACCCCCGCCTCATCAAAGCGTTTATTCATCTCGGTAAACATAAACTTAGTCGATTCAATCGGACCCTTATCATCAATTTCTGTCATGCAAAGATCCTGATAGCAGGCCTTAAGCCTGATTGCAGCCTCCATGACAGTAAGGTTAAAACTAATCGGCAGGCCGTTAACGATTATATCAACACCCTCTCCGGCCTTAATGATGTCATCAACATTACCTGCATCCAGCTGTACAGCACGTGCTTTTTTAAGACTTTTCACAAGCTCTTCGGCTGCTTTGAGATCATAATCGGCACAGATTATCTCTGCCGCGTTCGGCTCTTTATCCAACAGTTTCGCAATTGCGCTGCCCTGGGCCCCTGTTCCCATTATCATTATTTTTTTCAATCTAACACCCTCTCTAAATTTATAGTAAAGATATAAGGCTAAAAAATCAAATAAATCAAGTGGGCCCATTCTGCCGGCCTGTCCGTCCCGCAGAACCGGGCTGTCCATTTAACAGGCATCTGATGAATCAAACCAAATGACAGAATCATCTGCTTTATGCTATAATTAATCCATGAAAAAACTTCGGAAACTGCCGATCGGCATTCAGAGCTTTGAAAAACTTCGAAACAGCGGCTGTATCTATATTGATAAAACAGCTTTCTTATGGAAACTGGTACAGACATCCAGCCCATACTTCCTAAGCCGCCCGCGCCGCTTCGGCAAGAGTCTGTTTTTATCAACCCTGCAGGCCTACTTTCTTGGTCAGAAGGAACTCTTTGAGGGCCTGGCTGTTGAAGCGCTTGAAAAAGAAAATCCCTCACCCTGGCAGAAGCATCCGATCCTGCTGCTGGATTTTAATCCATCCAGATATGAAAACCGTGAGGATCTGGAATCTACACTGGATTTTTATCTTGCGAATTGGGAGAAGATCTACGGGGCTGATGCCTCTGAAAAAAGCTCAAGCAGCCGTTTTGCCGGAATAATCCGCAGGGCCCATGAACAGACAGGGCATCAGGCCGTAATCCTGATAGACGAATATGATAAACCCCTTTTGCAGACGATGTACGGCAATCAAAAGCTCAACGAAGAGTACAGAAACATCCTCAAAGCCTTCTTTGGGGTAATCAAATCATCGGATGCCCACATACGCTTTGCGTTTCTTACCGGTGTAACCAAGTTCAGCAAGGTAAGCGTATTCAGCGACCTGAACAATCTGCAGGACATAAGCATGAATTCTCAGTACGCTGAAATATGCGGTATTACACAGGAAGAACTCACATCAGCCTTTGCCCCTGAGATCGACTCT
>PDWJ01000847.1_pt1 | contig 74613 bp, 65 predicted proteins | sample 1430881 | NCBI WGS metagenome assembly PDWJ01 (sample SAMN01162460, study PRJNA174530) | Oral metagenome, whole genome shotgun sequencing project. | biome: Marine environment; feature: Marine mammal; material: Swab sample of the gingival sulcus; isolation source: swab sample of gingival sulcus...
AGAACGGTTTGTCTGCGGACAACCGCAACCAGGTGTGTTACCGGAAGCGGTATGGATTAATCCGCCGACATCTGGGAAGACATCAATAAGGGATAAGGAACCTCGGTTTTGCTCCTTTTGCCGAGACGAAAGGAGAGTGTGACGCTTATTATGCAACCACGCTGATGAATAGATGAGTTTGACATTAAATTGTTGATTTTGCTGTTTCGAAACCATTGACACATTCCGATACAGTCTTTTAATGTGACAGATATTCTTGTTGAAACTTATTAGATTTGAGCCGATACACTAAATAAAGGAGTTCTAATGAAAACGCGAAAATATTTTTTAATAGCTGGTGTTGTTTTATTTTGTCTCTTGGTAGTATATTCTAACCGTCAGGTATTTGCAGACTTAGATGATGTGGTAGGTGTTTTAGTTGAACAAAAACAGTGGGAAAGAAAAGAAGTGCCTTCAAATCAAGATGCTGATAAAGACAACATAGTGTTTGAACAACCTGTAACTGTGTATTATGAAGAACGAACATATGCTATAAATCCACCCTCTACAACAGCATCAGCAAAAAACTTTTTTGATAACTAACCACATATGCCAACAGGCTTGACAATCACAATGTCACACAGCCAGTCTTCTACTCGTTGGACTGGCAGTCAATGCTATCTGTTTACTGTACAGGCTGGAGCAAGGACTCAGACTAGTCAATGTGCTGATTATGTTTATGTAAGAGCATCTACCGTTGGCGGTGGAACTGAATCAGATGGAGATGACAGAACAGATTGGTTTGGCTGTAAAAATGATACTGGTTGGGAATATGAAAACAGCACTTGGGCGCAAGGAACAACGGTATCAACGCGAGGCGATCATATAGTTCATTGGTCTGGTAAGTCTTATGAGTATCTAGATCAAGATTATCCTACTTCGACTTTGCCATATGAGTATGGATGCACAGGGAAACGTAACGTGCATACAGCTCATAATTGAACCATAAATTTCTCGTTGACAAGTAAAAAGCAAAAATATGAATTAGGGTCATATTCTTGCTTTTTTATAGGGATTTGAAAATGGTACATCGTTTGATATTTCTGTGTATCTCATTATTTATTATCTGTTTAAGTTGTACTTTTGCCTGTAATAGCGATGAACAATATATTCTTGATGCTGCCATGGAACCAGTACCTATAGATAAAGATGCCAATGATTGGTATGCTGATCAAGAAGGTATACAGTTTTTTTCTTCAATGATAAGCGAGCACCCAAATGGTCTGGGTGTCATGGTGCAAACGCTGTATAAACATAAATATGATGACTACCACAGCACCTTTTTTGTTGAAGAAGAATTCATTGCTGAAATTTCAATAGCAAGTGGTTTGCCTGAAACAAAACCTTTTGCCATTATTTGTTTGTTGGATTATCAACAAATCCCGTGCCATCCAGATTTACCCAAAGAATACATTCTAGAAATCTCTAAAGATTCATTCCCCTCTACAAGGATTCCAATTCATATAACGGATTTGCAACCTGGATTGCATGATTTGAATGTTGTCATTGTTCGTAATCCATATGAAGAGGGTATAGATGCCATAGGTGAAAATATCCGCTACAGTATATTAACAACAGTGGGGTCTTACAATTTACTCAAAGATGGTGTTGTTGAATCTGCTAATACAATTAAGCCGATTCGTGTAGAGCCAGAAGGCAGACTGGATCGTCCAGCTATTTTGGATGTTTCAACTAATCCCCAACTGGTAAACGAATTAGGAAATATTCCCCTTTGGATAGATGCTCAAGGAAAAGTTGGAGAAATCTTGCCGTTTTTCTTGCATTTCAACTCCGATGTTTATGATGAACAGGGGGATACGATAGCAGTCACGGCTTTCTTAAATTATGAACAGGTGCCATTATTGTATGAGGGTGAGGAGTATTTATCCTTTTATGTAGTTCGTGAAGCTGATTCATGGCAACGTGCATCAGTTTCTATTCAATTACCATACGAACCTGGTATTTATGAATTGTTCGTTGTTGCCAGAACAGATGCGTTTTCTCCATTGGAAATCGAACACTCTGAGAGAGATTTGGTAGGGTCGGAAACCTCTAAGCGAATACGCATAGAGGTCATACCATAAACAGCAATTTTTCTTACTCAAAATTTGAACTAATCTTACTTATTCCTCATCTCATAGGTAGCGATCTTACACGGCAATCGCTACAATTAAACGCACGTGATGATATTGAAGACAGCGACCAGAGGCCGCAGCGGAGGAGTGGAACGGACAGGAGTCCGGCCACAGCCCGTTCAATTAGAAGACTGCTTTACAGCGGGGCATAATCTGGCAAGTAACTCAATATATCAAATTTCATCAAGTCACAGACTTTCTGAACGTGCTTTGAGAATCGGTCAATATGGAAAGTCATGCCAGATTGACAAGCGTCACGTGACTGATTACAATTTGATATGTGATCAAGTCTTTCGCAAATCGGCGCACACAGGCATTGTATGTCACAGGTAAAGCCAAGAGGTTTCCACCTGATGTTGCCAAACGAGCCGCTCGCAAACTTGAATATGTTGATTTGGCTACAAAGCTAGATGATTTGAGAACGCCTCCCGGTAATCGGCTTCATGAGCTTAAAGGTGACCGAAAGGGGCAGTATTCAATCTCCATCAATGACCAATGGCGCATTTGTTTCCGGTTTATTGACGGTGATGCCTACGATGTCGAGGTATGTGACTATCATTGAGACGAGGTGTGAAATATGAGTATTCCTAACACAATTAGAATGAAACGTAGACCCACTCATCCTGGGGAGATGTTGCGTGAGGATTTCTTGCCAGACTACGGTCTTACTACTTCCAGTCTAGCTAAAGCGATAGGCGTTTCACGCCAATCAATCAATGAACTTTTGCGTGAGCGTCGGCGTGTTAGCCCAGAAATGGCACTTCGACTGGCGCGGCTATTTGGTAATTCGCCAGAGTTCTGGTTGGACGCACAACGGGCAGTAGATTTGTGGGTTGCAGCACAAACGATTCAAGACGACGTGGCACATATCACACCACTTATACCTGCATAAAACCATAAATTGCCAACATCCTGCTGGGGCGCGGTCTTCTGACACTATTCGCACCCTTCGCTGCGGCCGTTTTTTGACCGCGTCACGCTTTCTCTTCGGTCTTCAGACCGCTCTTCTTCTCACCACGCAGTCCCCGTCAGCCCTATATCCGACTTGCCTGATGGCTCCAATAACCCATACACCGTCAACGAAAACCGCAAAGTAAAAGCGGCTCTTGTTTGAATTTGGCACGTTTCCATGATGCACTCCCCGCGGCACAAGATGAAGCAAAGGTAGCGATCTTGCACGGCAATCGCTACAATTAAATGCACGTGATGATATTGAAGAAAGCGGCCAGAGGCCGCAACGGGGGAGTGGCACGGACAGGAGTCTGGCCACAGCCGTCTGAAAGCTTTCAATGCTTTTTCGGCCTTTGTCGTGGCGCGGATCCACGCACGGCTTTGGCCTCTTTATTTTTGCGGGTACTTCAAAAATTTTTTCTTACTTTTTCACTGCGGAATGTGAGCTAAAAAGAGCTTGGAAAAGGTAAAACAGTGGTGTTAGCTTTCCACGATTAAATGTGGTCGTATCCAGTATATCGTGTTGTTTCCATTTGCATGAGCAGCACCAAACAGCCTACCATCACCACCAGGGCTATCATCTGCACAATGTGATACCCATCCGCTGTCAGCCAGGCATTGTCACGATACGCATCCAGGAACAGTCGCCCGGCACTGTAGAGCGCGATGGAGAGCAGAAACGGCCGTCCTGCAGCCCTTTGCCGTTTTACCACCAACCACCACACAGTCAGTGCTGCCAGCACCAAGATAATTTCATACCACTGCACCGGATGACGACGAATGCCAAACACAGAAATCCCCCAGGGCATGCCCGTGAGCGTGCCATAGCCCGGCCCGGCCAGAAAATCAGCCAAGCTGACAGCGAAGAACGCCGTGAGCAGACCAGGTGTTAAGGCATCCAGGGTGGACCAAAGAGGGAGATTTTTATAACGGCCGTAAAAAAAGGCTGCCACTACACCAAAAAACAAACCAGCCATCACATTGTAGCCGCTGGTCAGTGGCCAGATAATGCTCACTAAATTCTGGCTAAACGACGCCCAATATGCCACCACAAACGCTACCCGCGCTGCTACAATGCCCGCCAGCAAGCTAACGACCGCCACGCCATAAGTGGCTTCTACGTCTAATTCAAGCCGCTTTGCCGCCCGTTCAACCAGCGACAGCGCCACATACGTCCCTAGTAAATACACAATACCAGCGGTTGGAAACACAAATGGGCCAAGATTTATTGTCGGAAACATAATTCAAAAAAAGATAGAGATAGAGAGAGGACTTGCCCCCTTTTACCTCATCATCCCCTCAATGCGGTCTTCCAGAACTGCCTGATGGACAATGCCGACGACTACTTCTTGCACCACGCCATCTGGATTGATGAAGATGGTGGTGGGCAGGCTGTTGACATTGTAGTCGAGGTTGACATGGTTGTCATCATCGACCAGGAGTGGATAGCTGATGTGTTGGCGCACGCCAAAATCTTGCACGATGTCACCGGATTCACCTTGATTGATGCCCAGAACAGCAGCTTGCCCATTGTATTTCCTCTGAGCATGCTCAAAAAAAGGCATTTCGACACGGCAGGGACCACACCAACTAGCCCAAAAGTTGAGTACAACGGGCTGTCCCCGATAATCACTAAGCGTGACAGATTGGCCAACGGCCGTTTCCAGGGTGAAATCTGGTGCCAAATGGCCGACAATGGGTGCTTCGGTCAACGTCAGAGTGCTCGATTCCTTGACCTCCTCTTTAGAGACAAAAATCCAGGCACCGCCCAACACCGCCGCAGCCACAATCCAAATAATCCATTCAAATCGACTTCTTAACATGGGGGGATTTTAAGAGTAAAGGGGTGAGATTAAAAATTTAAAGCGCAGCTTCCCCATCTTTTATCTGGCATCTTTCATGTTTCATTCAGAACAAGGGGTCAATTGCCATCGTTTGCGACCCATTCATTTGTGGCGATCCTGTGAGGTCGTAGACCATGGCGCCGTCGATGTGGATGGGTACCATTTCGCCCAGCGGCAGTTCGCCGGGGATGATAACCAGGCCATCAATTTCCGGCGCATCGCGGTAAGTGCGCCCGACGCTGACATTGTCGCCGTGCCCTTCGATGAGGACGGGCAGGGTGCGCCCCACTTGTGCCTGGTTGCGTGCCAGGGAAATGGGCTGCTGTAAGGCCATCAGTTCATCCAGACGCGCTTGTTTGATCTCTTCTGGCACTTGCCAGGAAACCTTTGCTGAGGGCGTTGAGGCTTCGTAGGAATAGGTGAAGGCGCCCACGCGGTCAAACTGTAAGTCGCTGACAAACTGCTTGAGTGCCTCAAACTCTTCGTCAGTTTCGCCAGGATAGCCCACGATGAAGGTGGTGCGGATGGCGATCTCTGGGATGGCGTCCCGCAGCTTCCCGACGGTGTTGTAGACCCAGTCGATGTTGGCGGGGCGGCGCATTCGTTTCAAGGTTTCACGATGGCCGTGTTGCAGCGGAATGTCGAGATAAGGCACGATTGGCGGCGTAGTGGCCATTGTCTCGATGAGTTCGTCGGTGACGTAGCCTGGATAGGCGTACATGATGCGAATCCAGGGGATGTCTGGGGCAGCCGTGGTGATTTCTTTGAGCAGCTTGCTCAGGCCGTTTTTGAGGCCAATGTCGTGACCGTAGTCGGTGGTGTCTTGAGCGATGAGCAGTAGTTCTTGGATGCCAGCCTCTTGCAAACGCACTGCTTCTGCTACGATGGTGTCTAGCGGGCGGCTGACGTGGGTGCCTTTGATTTGGGGAATGGCGCAGAAGGCACAGGGTCGGCGGCAGCCGTCTGAAATTTTGAGATAGGCGCTGGTTCCCTGAACGGCCGTTCTCAAGACTCCTCGTTCATCTGTGCCCACAGTTTTGGCTTCTGCTGGCAGGTGGTAAAGTGGTTTAGGATGTTTGCGCCGCCGCAGTTGGCGCACAAAACGGACGATGTCCATCCAGCGCCGCGTACCGATGACGCCATCAATGCCAGGAACCCATGCCACCACTTCCTTCCCGTAGCGCTGAGCCATACAGCCTGCCGCGATGAGCAGTTGATTGGGTTGTTTGAGTTCAGCCAGTTCTTGCAACGCCCCAATGGATTCTTGCCGCGCATGTTCGATGAAGCCGCAGGTGTTGACAATCATCACGCTGGCTTCATCTGGGGTTGCTGTGCCGGCATAGCCAGACTTTTGCAGCAGAGCAGCCATGCTTTCTGAATCAACCGTATTTTTGCTGCAGCCCAGGCTGAGCATGTAGAAGTTTTTCTTCTGTTTTTGTTTGCTCATGGAGATGTAAAAATGATGAATGGGGAATGATGAAGGATGAACAGGTTGATTTCACATTCATCACTCATCATTCATCACTCAATTTGTGGTGCGCCACACCTCTTCTTTGTTTTCGCCGCGTTCACCCATGCGCCCCCAAGGTTGGTCGTTGATGGTGACGAAAATGCCTGCGCCGTTGCCGGTGTTCACTTTTGCTTCTTCTTGGGCTGTCCATTCAAATGGGGGATCGTCGCCTCTGACCCAACCGCTAAATACCACATCGCCATCAATCGTGACTTCCATCCAGGTGCGCTCGCTGATGTCCAGTTTGAGGGCGATCTCTTTCATGGTGGCGGGTAGTTGAGGACGCTGGGGTGTGGATGCGTTGGCGGGGGCTGTGATATCGAAGTTATTACGGCTGGTGGATGTGATGATTTCCCCTGGCACAAATACCGGTTTGGTAGCTTCGGTTTCCACTTGAAGCGTATCTTCAGATTGAGCGGTGGCGGTGCCTACAGCTCGATTGGTGATGTCTTCGATGAATTCGTTGAGGTTTTCATCGACGGATTGGGAGCCATCGCTATTTCCGAGCAGCAGGGGCACAAACCGGTTGGCGACCAACACCATGGCGATGATCAAGGCGAGAATGATGACAAGGCGAACGGCCGTTTCTGGATCACGTCGCCGCCCTACATCCATTTTCATATTCACAGGATCAAAAAAGAGCTGTTCTTCCTCGTTGTTGAGCGAAGGAGGGAGTTGGTGGGGGGTGTCTGGTTGAGTTTTGCGGAGGCGGTCGTTTGACTGCTGGGACAGATTGATTTCATACCGTTCCAGCAGCGGCTGCGAATCTAACCCAAGAAAACGGGCATAGTTTTTCAGAAAACCACGTACATGCACTGGTGTGGGCAGTTGATCATATTCGCCATCTTCAAGTGCCGCGAGGTATTTCTGGTTGATGCGGGTTTCTTCTTGCGCTTCTGCAAGCGTCAACCCTTGGGTTTCTCGTGCTTCCCGTAAAATATGTCCGAGTTCGTCCATATGGAAAAAAAGTCACTGACTTGAATCAGTGACCCTGTTCAGCGCAGGCAATGGTTGCTTGAAAAATGGCAAACTGTTGTCTGCTAAATTATTTATTACTCGGTGTAATCGTCGTAATCGTCGTGTTCGTCTTCGAATGTTTCTTCAGCTTCTTCAGCTTCTTCAATTTCTTCGACTTCTGCTTCTTTTTCAACGACTTCTGGTGTCTCGCTTTCGATAATGACGGTGAGTTCTGGTTGAATATCGCCGCTCAAACGAACGATGACTTTGTGTTCACCCAATTGGCGCAGCGGTTCAATACCAACTTTGCGCCGGTCAATGTCGGTGCCTAATTCTTCGTTCAGGTCATCGGCAATTTGGGCCGTGGTCACGGAACCAAACAGTTTCCCGGTTTCACCAGCGCGAGCCGTGTAATTGAGGGTCACGGCCGTTACCTTTTCGGCCAAAGCTTCATATTCGGCTTGAATTTCTGCGCGGCGAGCTTCTGCTTTTTTGCGCCAAATTTTAGCCTGGTTCATAACACTTGGTGTGGCTTTTACAGCATATCCTTGGGGGATGAGGTAATTGCGCCCGTAACCATTGGCTACTTCGTAAACCTCACCGGCTAATCCAAGATTGTCTACATCTTCTTTTAACAGCACTTTCATAGCTGATTACTCCATCTCAAAACTTAAAATTTGCAGCCTACAATCCTATCAGAGGGGCAGGGATTTGACAAACAACTGGCGAAATTAGTTGGCATCTTGTGCGTAAACCTCATCCATGGCTAAGAGAACGTGATTTAACTCGGTTACCTCTTCGCTGATTTCCTGGCGTAAACGACGCGCTCTGCTGCTGTCGATGTCTTTGGCGTCTACGAGCAGCGCCTGGGAGTAGATGGTACCTAGTTGTGCTGTTGAGTTTTCAAGTTGCAGTTCGGCGCGTTGCATGGTGTTTTCGACGCTGTCGAGGGCGTTGAAGTGTTGTTGTAACCCTTTGATGGTGGCGTCAACTTGCTTTTTAACGGCGGTATCCGCTTCGTTTTGATATTCTTGTTGCAGTTCCCGGATGCGTCGCCAGGCACGATTTTTATCTAAGGTGATCCGCTGCTGGCGCTGACGGTATCGGCTGATTTTTTCAGCGAGGTTGTAGATATGTTCGAGCCAATCGTCCATCTGAACGGCCGTTTGGATGAGTTCATCTTTGAGCATAGTGCTAGATTGCTCATCAATGGAAGCCTCAATGCGTTTTTGATACTCTAGCGCCTCTTTGAATTGTGCCCGGAGATATTTGTCTTCGATTTTCCTGAGGTCGAATTTTCGGCGTGTGAGTTCCTGCTCGATCTTATGCTTCAATTCTTTATCTGTCAGGCTGCTGCCCACGATGATGCCCTCAATAAGCGCACCCACAGCAAATGAGAGACCAGCCCCGAGGGGATTCTTGATGAAAGCAAAGCCAACCGTTGACAGCAAGGTGCCAGCAATGGTTACAGCACTTTCCCAACGGAAGAAAGCATGTTCTATATGGGCTTTCAACACTTTTTTCTCGAGTTCGGCACGGATATTGTCAGTCATTTTTGTTGGTCATTGTTCATGGATTGCTGGCTATCTGTCAGGTTTTGAGGACTTGAACGTTTCCGCCAGGTATTTATTCCTTTAGAGAAGATGCGTCAAAATCTTCGCTTTCCTCTTCTGTGAAGGATGGTGTTTCAGGTGTTGAAAGTCCCAAACGTCGTTTTCTTTCTTCTAATTGAAGCTCGATTTCTGTTTTGCCGAGAATGTCATCCATTTGATTGTCTAGCTGGCTGGCGTACATTTCACTGTGAGCGCTGGCCTTATCTAGACGACCTTGAATGGAATCTCGTAGACGAGCGATATCGCCATCCCCAACGCCTTCCAGGTCTGCCAGGCTTTTCATGGCTTTGACTGTTGTTTCTTTGGATTTCGCTAGGCGAAGCAGGGCTTCCATCTCTTTTTGTTCTTGGCGTATTGTTTTGAGTTTGGCTTGTAATTTGAGCCGGGCGTTTAGAAGTGCTTCATATTCGCGCTGCTGCCGTACCCATTGCTCATGATATTGTTCTTGTAGACGCCGGGTGCTGTTGAGTTCGTTTTGAGCTGCTTGGGCGAGGTCTGTTTTGCCTTGCATCAACAACATGTCGATGTTCCGGTCGAGTTGGTCAGCTTTCTTTTTATATTCTTTGTATTTTCGTTCCATTGATTTGACTTCACCGCCAACGGTGGCTGCAGCATCTTCGAGATCATCTAAGTTGCTTTCTGCGTCTCGAATATATTGTTTCATGACGGCGACAGAGTTTGCTTCTAGGGCACGGTCAACCATTTCGTGAAGGTTGGCTTGAATCAATGTTTGGGTTTTTTCTAAGAGGGATGCCATGAATATGTCTCCTTAAGTTAAGTGGATTAAATTTAATGTATGTACAAATATAAGTACGTACAGTTTGCCACAATTGCTGCCACACGAATGTGTGACTTTAGCAAATTTTTTACGTCTGTTGTCGTTAGCATTGTATAGGAATGGAGCATTCTTTTAAAGGATTGATTGATCAGTGGCGTAAACGGGTAAAACGATCGTGATGACAAAGTGATCGGCCTGGTTATCAACTAGGAGTTGACCTTCGTGGAGGATGACGTACCCTCTTACGATGCTTAACCCTGGGAGGCGGTCTGCTATATCGATATCATCATCTTTATGTTCCAGTAGATGCTGCTTTAGATTTGCCAATGATTGGGCATTGAGTGGCACGGGAAATTGATGCCTGATCTGAATGGTGTTTTCTACTTGATGTGTGTCGAGATAGATGTCGCATGGCTTATCATTGATGATGATTTGGGATATGCCAAAATCAAGGATGTTGCCTATGCAAGTCATCAGGCGTTCACGATCTCCCATGACCGGAGGAAGATTATCTTTTAAGGGGCAATGAATGCGGATGGCGGATTGGGCTAAGGATGTGTTGAAGTTTTGCCCAACTTCGTATGGGAGTAACCCGATGCTTGTAATTTCTTGAGTGCGCAGGTCGTGGGTCATTTGCGCTTCTCCGGTCTTTAATTCTGCCAGAGCGATAAAATCTTCGATGAGGCTGCTAAGGCGGATGCTGTTTTGTTGTATGCCTTGCAGTGATTCTTTGAGTTCTTTTTCGGTTTGTGCATCTGCTATATTTGTTTCTAGTTGGCCGGAATAATCAGCGACTGAGGTAAGGGGATCCTGGAATTCGGGTGTGATTAATTCAAGAATGCTGCGTTTGAGGGTGTCAAAGTCTTGGGTCATGCTGCGTTTGCGGCTAAAGTAACGATCAAGTTGTTTGATGACGAGTGCCAAAAGCTCGTTACTGTTATATGGCTTTGTGATGTATTCTTCGACACCACTGCGTAACCCGTGGTGAATATCTTGCCTTTCTCCTTTGGCGGTGAGGAATATAAATGGGATTTGAACCCAACTGGGATTTTTACGTACTTCTTCTAAGAAGGTGAACCCATCCATTTGGGGCATCATGATGTCTGAGATGATGAGGTGGGCTGGATGTTTTTGTAGGGCTTGTAACCCGTAACGGCCGTTTTGCGCGGTGTGGATGTTGAACTTGTATCTTCCTTGAAAGATCTCCAGTAGTTCTTGCAAGCCCTCAAGCAAAAATTGGTCATCTTCAACGAGCAGGATAGACGCCTCTTGTGTGGAGGCTCCATCACTCGATAGCGTTGTTTGTTGGCTTGAGTAAACAGGCAGGTGGACAGTAAAGATGCTGCCTTGATTCTCTGTGCTTTCCACTTCAATATAGCCTTCGTGTAGTTCAACTAAACCTTTGGTGATAGTCAAGCCCATCCCCGCACCCTGCTGTTCTAATAAATCTCGATTATGCTGAACAAACAGGTCAAAGATTTGGCCTTGAACAGAGGCGGGTAAGCCCATGCCATTATCTTCTATGGTTAGAGAGAACTCCTCATTTTTTGTTTTTGTAGAAATGCATATTTTGGCGTCATGATTGGGTGTAAATCGCGGTGCAGAAAATTTAATGGCGTTGTCTAATAGTTGATCCAAAATAATGCTCAGACTTTCTGGATCGCCATAGATGATGGGAAATGGTGTTTCTGGTATGTATTCGATTTCAATGTCTTGTTGATTGGCGCGTAGGATGACTTTGTCGATGGCATTTTGAACTAATTCGTCAAAATTGGTGATGGGATAAGCCTTTTCCCGAAATGTTTGTGCCCATTCTCCGGTTCGTAGCTCAATGACCATGATAAAGCAATTGATCAATTTTGTTAATCGAGTGCAGCCAGTTTGTATACCTTTCAAGTATTCAGAAAAATAGGCTGTATCTGAATAGGTGTTGACGCTGTTGGCAAGCATTTCATAATAAGCTGTGACGTAGGTCAGCGGGGTGCGGAACTCGTGATTTAGTATTTGTAGTATATCTTTTTTTAAATTATTGATGCTGCGTTCATGGGTTTGTTGCAGTTGAATTTTCCGATCTAATTGTGTTTTGATCAGTTCTAGCAGTTCTATACTCTGAAAAGGTTTTGTGATGTAAAGGGCGGCGCCGCTTACACGCCCTTTTTGGATTTCATGTTTTTCACCACGGGCTGTCAGGAATATAAAGGGAATATGCTCCCAATGTGGATTCTGTTGGACGGTTTCAAGGAATTGGAATCCGTCCATCTTGGGCATCATGATGTCTGAAACGATGAGATCCGGAGTGGCATGTTTCATTTGCGCCAGTGCTTCTAGCCCGTTCCCTGCAGTGAGGATGGTTGTGTCGTAATCTGTATCGACAACCTCAAGCAAATCACTCATGCCATCAAGCATTGACTTGTCATCTTCTACGAGGAGGATTGTAACTTTATGACCCATAATTATGTTTAACTTAAGATGTCCAAGATTAATAGAGGCACATTATAGCATGGAGCAATAAGTCTTGAAGGAGAAGCTATTTTGATACAAAAAACGGCCGTTTCCGTGAAAACGGCCGTTTCCAGTTAACAATAGCTGCATGATTATCGTTTTAGTTCGTTTTTATGCTCCCCGCATACGGCGAGCGGCAACCAAAACACCAATCAACACAATACCAGTTAAAGCAACTGCCCACAATTCAAATCCAGTATCTGGCAGAGCGTTATTGTCAGATCCGCCGCTAACAGGGATGGGGGTGGGGGTACTGTTTTCCGTATTATTTTCAAAAATACTTGTCCCAGAGACATTTTCTAAGCTATCCATGTCTCCTTCTTCGCCAGCAGTTCCAGCTCCTCCTTCACCAGTAGCCACTTCTTCATCTTCAACATTCGCAATAACCGGTGTTTTTGTGGGGCGCGGAGTATTTGTGGGAGAGGGTTCAGCTGTAAACGTAGGTGGCGGAGGTGTAGGCGTATCTGTGGGGCGAGCCTCCTCTGTTTGCATAGCGGCGATAGTTTGCGTAACCTGGGCATTTTGAGCCAAAATCGCCTCATTGGTGGCTGCAATGCTTGTTGCTTGAGCGATTTCCACTGTATTCCCACCCCCTCTTCGATTCATATAGACAGCGCCTGAACAGATATTAGCCAACACAAAAATTAGCATGAGGATGCCCACAGCTATTAAAAATGGGCGATTGCTACCTGAACCTTGTTCTTCCACAGATTCATCTTCATAAACATATCCAGAATCATCTTCCATGATTTCCCTCCGAATTTTTATTCGAGACTATCATCCATGCGTATTCAAATGACAGTCACCTATATGATAGCCTCCATATTGGCGAAAGGCACAAAAACAACCTGGTTACTTTGTAACCGCACGTTTGCACCATGAGCTCGATTACCAATAAGAGTGAGTTGAGCGCGATTAAAAATATGTACAATTTCACCCATCTGATTTGTAAAGGGCTGCCGCAGCAAACGAACTTGTTGGCCTACGGCTAACGGTTCGGGCGGGGGCATAAGCTCGTGGGTGCTTTTCTTTTTTTTAGGGATAATAACCTCAGGGCGATTTGCCTCGTCACCTTTAGGGAATAATGAAGCCGTCAGTCCATCAGATTCTTGCAAAACCTGAAAAACTGCATCCGAAAAACCGTGAGTACCTGCACCATTGGTGACAACAACTGTGATCCCGCAGTTTTGCGCATAGTCAAACATGACGGCAGGCATAGTGCCCACGATAATGGCTCTGATGCCCATATCACTGGCTCTTTCTAATATGCCTGGTTGATCGACATGACCAATTGCCAATATGTGCCTTGAGAGGTTACTGGTGAGTTGTTCAGGGAAAATAAACCCATCAGGTGTATGAGCCAATACTTTAAGGGAGCCATGCGCCTCGTCTGTTGTACTCCAAACCGCTTGGATTAAGGCTCCAAATGTTTCAATTTCGATTCCTCGATTGGGGATTGTTTTAACGACCCGTCCTGGGATTTGGGCGCGTAATTCGTAAATATCACCAGATTGCTTAACAATTAAGCGCCCATTGTTAATCCCAAACACTTCACCATCTACTGGCGATTCATAGTTAAGACCACGGCCAAGGAAGCCTTTCTTTTCTAAGATCGTCATCCCTTGCGTGATCCGGGTGCCTGGTTCCACGAGTAAGGCCTGTTCAACATCACTGGGTGATATTTGCAGTCGTTCACTCAGGGAAAGAATCTCGAAATTAGTATTCTGGGTGGTGCGGGCAACGGTTTGATTGGGCCTCACTTTCTGACCCACCCCAGTTACAATGGTTCCGGCAGCGGGCAGCAGCCGTTTCCGGCGAATGCGGGTATGTGAGTTAACGATTGTTGAGCGAATAATTGTTTGCATAGTTTATTTATCCACCAACATCCAAATGCCATTTACGCACGGCGTCAAAACGTGCTTCACCAGTTGGTGTTTTCAAAGGACGACCACGACCATCAATAATGAGGCCAACTGCACCACCACGAACTGTGATTTTCTTGCCCTTCCCTTTACCAAAACCAATGTCAAAGCGCCTGCCTGGATTTAAGGTCACACTAGCAATTTGACCTGGAGGCAGCACCGTGGTATCGATGGTGCCATACTCGATATCCAGATCGAATTGGCCATCTGCTTCAACACTCCCTGTCAGGACAGATTGACCTGGTTGCCCTTTCCCCGTGGGCACAATGACCCAGCCCAGGTCGGTTAAGACACCAGCTTCTAAGGCTTGAACAACGGCCGTTGGCTGGCTCATGGCCAGCATGCCCAGGGCTGGCAGCACATTGTGTTTGTCGAGCGCAATGGAAAAGATGCCGCTTGGTTGAAGCGCATCAAGCAGCATCAAGACGGTATGACCAGCACGAGGGGCGTTAGCCAACACACTGCCTCTAGCGAGAATCATGGAGAAAGCAGGCATGTCTGGGGGCAGTGCCGCCCGAATGAGTTCTCGCACAACGGCGTGTTCTAAATCGCGTTCGTATTCTGTCTGGGGGATTGTGTGCGGATAAAGAGCTTTATAGGTGATAAAGTCGCAAATCTCTTCGTCAGTAATCTCGTTTGGGATCCACCGGGCAATGTCGGCCGGGGTCACCATGTCTAGAAGATTGGCCAGGGGCTTGCCGATTCCCAAATCTGTACGGACATATGCCTGAACCGAGTGGGGTGAGGCTATCATGATGGTAACGCTGCTGCTGCCCACGTCAACCCCTAAGACGGTGTGATTTTGCAAAGCAGCAAAATATTTTGTGATGAGGGAAAAGGCGTGGACGGTGGAGATAATCGGCTCTTTGGTCCAATTTTGCAGGGGCAAGATGCCTGGTATTCGCGGGATTTTGATCTCTTCATACAAGGCGTTGAGATGTTGTGCTGCATCTTCGAGGTATTCAGTTTCCAGAGTGGGGCGTACGTTTTCGGCAACTTGAACATGGGCAAACTCTTTAAGCCGTGTATTGACAGATTCTCGTATTGATTTGTTGCCCGCGTAAAGCACAAATACTCGTTGTTTTTCAGATAAGACATTGATGCCCAGCTGCAGGGTTTCAATAAGGTGCAGCAATCTTTGTTCGGCACCCCCATCTGTGCCGCCAACGATGAAGATAAGTTCTGGCTCTTTGTTGATAATGGTAGCAAATTTTTCGCCATCATCACGGGAATCGTTTAAGCTGATGCTGTCGATTTCTTGGGTGTAGGTTGAGCGTATGACTTTTCGCCCGCTTTCTAGACTAAACTCATCGAATAGACCGATAAGCAATGTTTCTAGGAGAGGAGCCGCGCTGGTCATGGCCGCGAATTTATCGACGCCAATTCCTGTTTGGCGGGTTGGTGTGATCAGTTGTTGATGGTCATTGAGGAGGGTGCGACCAGTGGCTCGTTCAATGTGTCTGATAGCTTGAATGAGACCTTCAGTGATGTTTGACCAGGGTTCTTCGGCGGTGGTTGGAGATGTGCCTCGTGCTATAAGACGGAAGGATCCAGCTGCTACATCAAAAAGAACGGCCGTTGTGTTGACGCTTCCAAATTCGGCGATGAGATATGATTTAGGTATGGTAGGTTCTTGAGTTTCTTCCGCTATGGTCATGATAGTAGCTGCATCAACTGTGTGAAATAATAATCAATTCGTTGGGTTAATAGAACCAGGCTGGTTGAAATAATGGTGGCAAACAGAAAACCGAAGGTGATCATCAGTACGGTTTGCCCAATTGGCGTGATACTACGCAGCCATAACGGCCGTTTCCATTCGCCTGATTCCGTTTCCTTTCCGGTAAAATAAAAAGTCAGCAATGTGCAAACTGTGAGAACCGCCACCACGACGCCTTCGAGTAAACTTAAGTCGAGATTGTCACCAAAATTCAAAATCTGCGGTAAGAGCGTGCCGGTAATGGCACCGACCAAAGCGACTGCTGAACCAACGCCCACGAGTAAAGCCAGGGCGTTGTCTCCCAACCAGGCAAGCCTGGGTAAACGTTGCAAAATAAGCAACAATGCTAACAAAATGGGAACCAACCAGAGCAGTGAGTTGACACTGACCGGCTTAGCCATCCATTGATCAAAAACAGGCCAAATGACTTTGTTTAGAACCACAATACCAGCGTAACCACCACTGACCCCAACCAGGATGTTTACCCCTAAACGGAATAAAGGATTATCGCCGATGACATAGCTAAATATCATCAGGGTTAACGTGAATCCGATTATCAAGCCAATGGTATCATTCATGATCTATTCGCTATGATCCTCTTTTTCTTAAGCCCATGATCAGACCACCCAGCAACAGAATAACGGCCGTTACCAGTAAAACAAACGTGTGGGCACCGTATTGGGCGTTGGCTGGGGCATTGTCCATACCAGATAAATAAGTTTGCTGATAAGCCACAGTGTCAGGTAGCCCGCTTAAATACCCCTCAACTTGAGTGCTGGCATAATAAGGCGCAGCGACAGGAGCCAAAGCCTGCGTCGTACCCACAACGATGGGGATGTCTGTGTTGGTTCTTACCTGCTCAACCCAATTGACGAGATTGCTTCTCTCGCCAGTCAGCACCACAATCAGGGCAACGTCAGATAGATCATCAGACAGGGCAGCATTCAAGGAAAGTCCTTGCAGGGCGGCACAGGTGATGTCAGCTCCGTTTCTCCCTAAACAGTTGCTTAACTGGCGCAATCCCATGGCTTCACCGGGAATGAAGCCCAGTTCAGCAACGTCGTAATCCGCCGTCATCGCTTTGGCAACGGCCGTTCCCGCTGCATATTGGCTCGATGTCAAAATCTGGCTGCCATTTGCATCCAACTCAGCAAGCAACATACTCGCTTCATGATTAAGCTCGCCAGCCAACGCCGGGGTGTATTCAAAAGCAACCAAAACAGATTGCCCTGCAGCATCTTCAAGGGCGCGGTGGAAATCCGTGGCAGGTACAGGCATCTCAACAGGAATCGAACTCTTTAAGTTCGCCGGTCCGTACAGCCCTAGACCGATTGCGGCAAACAGTAAAATGGCAACCAGGATGCGTAACCCAAAAACACGACGCTCCCCAAAGGCTGACTTCTCAGCCGTGGGAGGTTTCGGTTCTTCTTGTGTAAGCTGGCGCAGCAGGCGAGATTGTTGTGCTTGCTCAGGAGAAACAGAGTAGCCAGCTGAGGTTGATGTGGCTCGTGGCATCGCAATAATCGGTTCAATAGCGATGGTATTAGACATGCCAGCCAAGGGGCCAGATGATTCCAGGTGAGATTCCAACATAGGTGCTACTTCACCTGTTAATTCCCGTGGTTTGAGTTCTTTTAGCCAGTCTGGAATTTCCGCTTTTTGCAGCATATCTTCTGGCGCTGGCGCCGGGGGCAGATCGGCAAGAAGCGCTTCTAATTCATCTGGCGCATCTTCATAATCCCCGTCTGCAAACCAGTCGAAAGCTTCTTTCGTTTCGGCCGCCGTTTTCTGGCTAAGTGAGGCATCTAGCCATTCAGGCAGATCTGCATCTGACAATTCAACAGGTTCGCTGGTTAATCTTTCCGTGTCAGACTCTGAAACCAAGGCCGTGGGCAGGACGCTGGCGAATTGCTCATCCTCATCTGGACGCAAATTAGCAATCCACTCTGGAATTTCCGAAGGAGCTGCTTCGTCACTGGCCGCAATAATGCTTTCTGTATCAACGACATCATCTAATTGCTCTAACCAATCTGGCAATGCTTCATTCTCAGTTTGGCCAGAAAGAATGCCATTGATATCGACCCAATCGCCTGCGCTTTCTGGTTCTTCACTTAACAGAACCTCATCAAATTCAAAGGTGTCTAGCGTAGCTGGCTCGGGTGCGCCAATCACGTCATCTATATCAAATTCTGGCTCTGCCGTTGTTTCCGCAACCACTTCTTCTGGCTGCTCGGGGAGGTGAGCTGCCTCCAACACTTCCTCTTCTGCATCAGCCAGGTTATCTGAATTAAAAGTAGCTAATTCAGCGAGCCAATCAGGGGTTTCATCTAATTCAGCATCATCTTGTTGGCTGGCTGCGGCATCAACGAGGGTTTCTTCCTCTAATGTGCCTGTTAAATCAGCACGGTCGGCCTCTTTAGCTAAGGCATCTTCAGCTTCTGCATCTTCCAGCCAACGGAGTTCGCCGACGGCATCTTCTGGCTGTTCTCCGAATAGATCCGTCAGGGTGTCATCTAATTCGCTCGTTTCAGGTTTCGGTTGTTCGTCTGCATCTAGCTCGTCTAGCCAGTCTGGCAACGTATCGATATCTCCAGAGGAGAGTGATATGTTGGAATCAATATCTGAGCTTAGCCAATCCGCTTCTGGCTCTGCTGATGTGGGTTCAGCAGGCGCTCGATCTAAATCGTCGGCTGCTGCCGCTGCTGGCGTGGCTGCGCTCCCGGTTTCCTCAGCCGCACCGTCGCTTGCCAGCCAGTCGGGCGAGGCCTCCGCCACAGAATCTATGTCGTCGGTGGTATCTGGAGGGGTATCCGGCAATTTCTCTTTATCAAAATCGTTCAACCAATCGGTGAGAGAGCGTTTGGGTTCTTCTGGCGCTTGGGCTGCAATGTCTGAATCAGAAACGGCCGTTTCTTGAGCAGCTTCCTCCATATCAAATTCTGCCAGCCATCCAGTGAGAGATGTTTCGGCGGCTGCATCGAGAGAAAGTTCCTCAACAACACCCTCATGACTTGATTCTTCTGCTGTTTCACCTGACAGCCAGTCAGGAATATCCTCTTCTGAGACAGGGTCAGGCTCTGAGCCAAAGCCAAAGTCTTCGGGACTGGCTATCTCATCAGCCAACCAGCCTGCTAACGCCCCTTCATCTGGCTGTGCCGCAGGTGAGGAATCAGGTTCCATTTCCTGTGCTTGCCCCAGCGATGGCTCAAGCTCAGCCAACCAATCGGGTAATTCATCTGGGTCTTGTGGCGCGATTTCTGCAAAAGTGGGGAGAGCTTCCTCTGTTTTCTCCGCAGATTCAGGGGGTGCGCCCTCCAGATCCAATAACCAATCTGGCTCATCAGCAGCCAGTAAAGCAGCTTCATCATCTGCCGCCCCTTCCGTTTCCATTGGCGGTGGTGTTGGTTCAGAAGCGATGGTGTCATTCTCACCAGACTGAGCAGCTCCCTGCAACCAGTCGGGCAGATTGGCGCGCTCATCAACGGCAGAGAGATCATTCAAAACACCAGACAGTTTTTCACGTTCCTCTTCATTGATGTCCTGGATCAGATTAAGAAAATGTTCGGTTGTAATATCTTCTGGCGATTCTTTGAGAATATTGTCACTATCAGTATCAATAAGCCAGCCAGGCAAATCATCTTTCTTGCCCCGTTCCTCAGGTGTCAGGTCAGAAAGCCGAGGTAATTTCCCGGGTTCATGTTCAGCAGAGTCTTCGCCCTGGCTTTTAATCCAATCTGGCAAACTATCTGTATCCAACTCGCCAGTATCTCCAGGCTCTCGTGTGGGTAAAGAGAACATTTTGGCACTGGTGGGCAAATCGCTTGTTTTGGAGGTGGATTCTTCTGTGGTGGACGCCTGATTGGTTTCGTTTTTCAATCGACTGCCACAGTTATCGCAGTAAAAATTACTGTGTGGGTTGGGCGTTTGACACCGAGGACACAAAATGTTTGTGCTTTTGGGCAGACGCGCACCACAATGATTGCAGAATTTACTGCCGGGAGTATTTTTCGATTGGCATTCCGGGCAATGAACTTGCTTACTCATTTGTTATAAGGTCTTTCCACACCAATTAAAATGCGTATGGTTAAAGTGATAATGCCTAAGGCGACACCGATAAGAACACCGCGAATCCCTGCGGTCACGACGAGACCTTGAACAAGGCTGCGAGCTTGGGCAATAAGTTGGTTAATATTCCCTGGGGTATAGGGGTTGATAAGCAGCGCATTGGCAAAGAGGACGAGAACGGCCGTTATGAAAAAGATGAGAGTCCAGATAGTGCGTCTCCGCTGTAACAGGCGAATGCCAGACAAAACCAGGAAAAATGCCAGCAGGGAAGCCAACGCTGCCTCCAAGGGGACTTGAACCCATTGAAATGCTTGATCCATGGCATTGTGTGTCACATTAAATCGATCTGTCATCCCTAAACCAAAGACGGTGAGCCAACTTAGAGCCAATACACCACTGTAAACATTTTTACTCGTAAATGGACGATGGCGGAAGAAACGATAAAGGTGTACCAATAATAAGTTGATCACCCCTAAAAAAAGTGCGATACCGGCCAAAAAAGTGACCCAGCCTAAAATGAGGTTGCTTATTTCTGGCAGCTTAAACAAAAGACTGAGCAATGTCAGTCCGCCAAAAACGACAGCGATAAGCAATGGTAGCCCTCTTTTAAGCATGATATTTATCCAACGACCAGCTTGTAAACGGCCGTTCCCAAAATTGCCAAGCCGACAACCACACGCAAAATATCTTGCACTTGCACACTGGCAATTTGATACGATTTACCTTCAATATAAGCCGCAGAAACCAATAATTCCTCTCCAATCATCAAATTATCTGTTGCTGTTGTGGCAATGGCTAGAGCTGTAGGATCATCAGAACCAATCACCTGATTGATTTGCTTCCGCCCAGCTACTTCAGTGACAATACCAATTTCCTGGCTAAAATGACCAATCATGATATTGCCCAAAATCTTTTCTTGCTGGATGACATTCGTGACGCCACCGGCGTAGGCAAAGGCATCATTTTGTGAGGCAACAAATTGAGCTGTGTCATTGGGCAGGTATTTACCATTGCCCGCCAATTTAGAGGCCACGCGCAAATGATTTTCTGCCAGGGGCAGCAAAGTGCCATCCCCCACCGTGGTGATTGGTGGCGTATCGTTGGCACAGCCATCTTCAGCCAGGCGATCCAGAATACCCATGGTGGCTAAACTGACTGGAGATGAAAAACCAATCAGATTCCCTCTACCTAGGCTAACATGTAATCGGCTGGCACTTTCAACTGCGCGACCCACTTGCCCTTTCAAAGCCTTGTGAGCCATAATAGGACGAAGCGCAGCTAAATTTCCTGCTTGCAGTCGGCGTGCCATTAGAAGAATTAAAACAGCCACTGCTATAATAATGGCAAGCGTCATAAATGGTTCCATAAATTATAGGGCTCCGCTGTCTTTTTCGCGCAAATAATCTGTCAAGATGGACATGGCTTCAGGTGCTTCCAATATTTCCACTACCTGACGAATTTTGCGCGAGGGCATAAACAATGATAACGCGGGCTGAGCAACGATTAGGAGTTGACTGCCTAAATAGGGGAGAAGTGAACCGCTTTCTAAAACAAAAAGGGCGGGCACACGAAAACCATGGCAGCAAATGAAATTTGCTGCCTGGCTTATAGCACCCTTGTAATCAGGTTTTGCGTGATTATTCCGTATCTGCGTCACGGCACACTCAATCCCTAACGGTGCCTGGCACGACCTGTTTTTTTCAATGAGTTTCAAGAAATATCGTATCCAGACATTGCCTAATTATGTTTACGTAACATAATATGGCGGGAGTATAACACGTTTACAACAGTGTGTAAAGCAGGGGAAGCCTTGAGTGAACGGGTGAAACACTCGAGAAAACAGGATACAATCTAACCTCTATCTGGATGCGTGGCTATGTTGAAGTGGAGTAGCCAATTGGTACTATTGCTGTGATGATACAACAAAACAAAGATGTCCGAATCATATTGAACCCTGCTGCCGATAACGGCCGTGGTATTATGCAAAAAGAGCCTATCCTCAAATTAGCCGAGCCTTATGGTCGTATTGATTTTGTGATAAGTCAAAGTGGAGAGCATGCCCGTCAATTGGCACGAGAGGCGGCTGAAAGCGGGTATGCGTTGGTGATCGCTGCCGGTGGTGATGGCTCTGTGCATCACGTGGTCAATGGCATTATGGCGGTGCCCCATGCAGAAACGATGATAGGGGTCATTCCCATTGGTTCAGGCAATGATTTTGCCTATGTCAACGACATTCCCATGAATGTGGCAGAGGCTACGACACGATTGTTTCAGGGGAAGCCGCGTTGGCTTGATTTGGCGAAGATTGAGGATGGAAACGGCCGTTTCGTTTACATGGATAATAATTTTGGTATCGGTTTCGATGCCATGGTCGTGGCACAAGCGGAAAAGATCACACGGGTGCGTGGTTTTCCTAAATACATCCTCGCCGTGTTCCGTGCGTTGGCATTTCATTTTGAGCCAACCCGGTTGCAAATTCAATTTGACGATGATGTTGTCTTGCAAAAAGCGTTGTTTGTGTACGCCGCCGTGGGCACACGTGGCGGCGGCGGCTTCTTGCTCACTCCAGACGCCAAACAAGACGATAACCTCGTTGATAGCTGTTTAGCTCATGATATTAGCCGACGCATCTTGATTAGCCTGTTTGGCAAAGCGGTAAAAGGCACCCACATTCACAGCGAACATTGCGTTATGCGTCAGAATCGACAAATCACTATCCAAATTAAGGATCCGGCTCCCATGTATGTCGATGGGGAAATGTTTGCTTATCCAGAAGATTTTATTCGTCAAATCACACTCACAAGTGTGCCAAAGGCGATACAGTTGTTGGCCTAAAAAATAAGCAGGGATTTAGGGGGGGTATCCCCTAATCTCCGCCATCTTTCATAAGGACTTTACATGCGGACATTGGAACAAGCATTGCAAGACCATGAACTCATCGTTTTGCGTGTTTTAGGCGAATGGTGGGAACTTGATTTAACGGGGACAGATAAGCTGGGTTGTGTATCAGCCTTGGCGGAGGTGTTGTCTCACCTGGATATGACGCAGGAGATCCATTTTGTCACGCCTGAGGAAACCGCCGCCTTGCATGATTTGATTGCCGCCGGTGGCAGAATGCCTGTGGCCTCATTGAGCCGCAAGCATGGCGAAGTGCGTCTGATGGGACCCGGCAAGTTGGAACGCGAGGAACCCTGGTTTGACCCGGTGAGTGCGCTGGAATCTTTGTGGTATCGGGGGTTTTTGTATCGCGCGTTTGATGAAACGGCCGATGGGGTGATGGAATTTTACTACCTGCCTGATGAGATGATGGCTCAGTTTGCGCCAACGGTCGGCGCTGCGTCCGCTCCTCTCTCTACGGAAACGACCCCGACCCTCATTCCCGTTCCGGCACCAGATGAGATCCAAACGGCCGTTACCGATGCTGTTGACGATCTCACCACCTTGTTGGCCATTGCCCAAACAACGCCTGAACTGCTGGAGTACGCCCCCAGTTTGTCTCGCTATTTGCAGAACAGCGACAGCGACCGCCAATCGCTGCTCATGACATTGGCCGATGAAATGGGGCTGCTGCGTCACACAGAAAACGGCCTGCGTCCCACGAGAACGGCCGCTGCCTGGTTGCAACAAAGCCGGGAGACCCAACTGCAAGAAATGGCCAACGCCTGGAGCAGTTCTATCTGGAATGATTTGTACCACACACCTGAGCTGCGCTGTGAAGGTGAGGGATGGAGCAACGATCCCTTGTTGGCACGCGCTGCTTTGCTGGAAAAATTAATGCCCACAGGCGAATGGTACAGTCTCAAAGCGTTGGTGGCTCTCATCAAAGAAACAGACCCAGATTTCCAGCGTCCTGATGGCAATTACGATACTTGGTACGTGCGTGATTTGCAGAGCGATGCCTACGTGCGCGGCTTTGCCAACTGGGATTTGGTTGAAGGGCGCTTGCTGCGCTTTTTGGTGCAAGGCGCCCTGTTTTGGCTGGGGATGGTTGAAATGGGTACCACAGTGACCAAAGCCCGCGTTTTCCGGTTGACAGACCGTGCCCTTAATTGGCTAAAAGACATTCCCGCTGCGTCTAATGAAATCTCGGTGCCTCTGGTGGTGCAGGCAGATGGCACCATCCTGGTGCCCCACAACGCTAACCGGTATCAGCGGTTCCGGGCGGCGCGTGTGGGCGAAATGCAGCCTGTTGAACCAGGGCAGCTTTACGCATACCGGCTGACGCCTCGTTCGCTGGCGCAGGCGCAGCAGCAGGGTATCCAACCAGAGCGGGTGTTGAGCTTTTTAGCTGAAGCCAGTGATCGGCCGTTACCCGCTAGTGTGAAGCGGGGTATTTCCCGGTGGCAGGAACGAGGTGTAGAAGGGCGCATGGAAACGGCCGTTATCCTGCGCGTTAAAGAAGCGGGCATCCTGGAAACCTTGCGCACCAATCCTAAAACCCGGGATTTGCTCGGCGAAAGCCTGGGGGCTCTCGCTGTCATTGTGCGCCATGATGATTGGCTCCGCCTACAAAAAATCACGGCTGAACTTGGTTTATTGTTGGATGTTAACATGAGTGGCAGTTAGGGGATTGTAGGGTTGCTGCTTAGTTTACCTTATCAATCGTCGATTTTGCGCGTAGGGGAAAATATCAATGACCTCACCATCACTCAGGCGGGTTTGAATCGATTGCCAATATTGATAGTCAAAAAGGTCACTGTGATGTTTGTGGAAGATTGCTCGTAAACGGCCGTTTAGCCCCATAAACCGCTCGAACTCCTCAGGGAAATAATCATTGTCCGCCACCGGGAACCAAGGTTCGTCTGCGAAATCATCCTCGTCATACGACGACTGCGGAATTTTGCGAAAATGGCATGTATCAAGTAGACATAACTCATCGTAATCATAGAAAATCACTCGTCCGTGCCGCGACACCCCAAAATTTTTCAGGAGCATGTCCCCAGGAAAGATATTGGTGAAAGCCATATCCTTAATGGCATTGCCGTAGTCGATAGTGGCATGTTCAGCCGCTTCATTAGTGGCTTCAGATAGGTAAAGGTTCAACGGAATAATCTCCCGCTCCACGTAACAATGTTTAATGATCACATAATCCTCTTCAACTTGAACCATACTGGGGGCAACCTTGAGTAATTCCTCCAACAAATCCTCGGCAAAGCGCTCCCGTTTAAACTGCAAAAACTCAAACTCCTGGGCATCAATCAAGCGTCCTGCTCGGTCATGCCGGAAAACCAACCGGTACTTGTCCATGACACCCTGGCGCGTATTTTTCTTGGGATAGGCAAAGCGGTCTTTGATGATTTTAAACACTACGTCATACGCAGGCATGGCAAATACGGTCATCACCATCCCTTTTTCCCCACGCGCAATTTCAAACTTATCAGCCGAAGCCGCCAGATGATGCAGCATGTCCCGGTACAGCTCTGTCTTGCCATGTTTGTTGTAGCCAATTGAAATGTACAATTCGGCGTCCCGCTTGCGGGGGATAATGGATTTGAGAAAACGCACCAGGTCAAACGGCCGTTCCACCGCCACATGAAAATAAGAGCGGGTAAAACTAAACAGGATACTCACATCCGTTTCGTGCAGCAGCACCGCATCTACATAAACGCCCTCCTCACCATTGAACAGCGCCAGCGCCAACGGAATCATATGCGAACCGCTAAACATGCGCCCCACCAAATAAGTTCCCTTTCCTCTAAAAAACAGTGAGCGTACCACTTCCACTCGATTGACAAACCGCAGCGCCCCAATCTCTCGCAGCCGTGCCGCCACAGCCTCAGAAATGAGTTTACAATCACGCGCCAGATTTTGATACGGCACCTCAAACGCATAAGCAGTTAGAATTTCAGCAAATAACTCCTTCGTGGACGCCTTCCTCGTAAACGTGCGGTACACCGGCTGCGGCGATGGCGTTGGCGGCGAATTAAAGTCCGTGGCCACAAACTCAATCTGCTCATCCACTCCCACCGTCGTAAAAATACGCCGCGTTACCGAATTGAAAAAAGTCTCCGCCTGCTCCCACGCATTGCGGTTGACAATCAACCCCGAATAAACTGCTTTAGCGCTAGCCCACACCAGGCGGCTGTTGATGCGCTCATCCAGAATTTCACGGATGACCGCTTCCACATCATCCACCACCCGCCGATATAAATCGAGCCGGGCACGGGCATTTTCTTGCGCACCCAACCAGTCGCACGCTTCAAACAACTGTTTGGCACAGCGCGTGTATGCTTTGAATTCAGTACGGTAAACGCCAAAGGCATCATAGATGGCATTGGCTGCCATATTGGCCAGTCGGCTGTCAGTAAATTGTGCCATTTGTTACCCCCAGGAGATTAATACCCCCATTTTGCTGGGCAGATTGCTAATTGTCAAGATGATAATTTTGCCTAGAATGGGAGAAAAGACAAAGAGTGACGATGAAATAAAACACAGAATTGCATCGTCAGTTTCAAGGGATGGTCAGTGCACATCCATCAATTCCATAACTTATTTATGGGTGCGCACAAAGAATCATGACACAGCAATCACCCCCTTCATCCACGCGCCCCCAAGCAGTCTCCGCGCTGCGCGAAATCGCCCGAACCATTAGCGCTGCCTGGGATCTAGACACCACTTTAGACCTCATCGCCCGCAAAACAACCGAAGTGATGCGTGTTGATTCCTGCACAATCTATCTGCTTGATCCAGACAGCGATATACTGCGTTTACAAACTTCAACCGGGTTGGCTCGTCGCGCTTTGGGGCGAACCACCCTCAAAGTGGGTGAAGGCATGACAGGGTTTGCTGTAAAACAGAATCAGCCCATTTACTCAGCGCATGCCCAGGATGATCCCCATTTTAAACAGGTAGTTGAAGCAGAAGAGACTCCTTATCAATCCTTGTTAGCCGTGCCTTTAGTGGTAGATGAGCAGGCTATTGGGGCACTCAATGTGCAAACCATTGCTGCCCAATCTTTTTCGGAAGATGAAATCGAAGTGTTGTCTTTGGTTGCCGATTTAGCCGCAGGTGCCCTGGCAAAAGCGGCGTTGTATGATGCCCAACGCCGTCAAATTGAAGAACTACGAGCGCTGGCTCAGGTCAGCGAAATCGTCACCTCCCCGCAATATCTTGATGATATTTTGAATGTCGTCACAGAAATGGCTGCAAAAGCCATGGATGCGGATGTGTGTTCTCTATTTTTACTTGATGAAACGGGACAACATTTAGAGATGCGCTCCGCGAAATGCACCACCAGCCCTTATCAACATCGACTGCCGCTCAAGTTAGGGGAAGGTGTTGTGGGGAAGGTGGCAGAAACAGGGCAGTTGGCTTATGTGGCAGATGTGCGTGAAGACGGCCGTTACATTGGTGACGATCTGGCAAGGGATGAGGGGGTGGTGTCCCTGCTGGCTGTGCCTCTGAGCGTGCGCCAACATGTGATTGGCGTGCTTAGCTGCTACACCAATCACGTTGTGCAATTCAGTGACGAACAAATCACCTTGTTTGCTACCCTGGCCAATCAGACAGCACTGGCCATCGAAAACTCACGGCTGGTGACAAACGCGGCAGTGGTGCGTGAAATGCACCATCGCATCAAGAACAATTTGCAAACAGTGGCCATGCTCATGCAACTGCAAATCCCAGAAGCTCAAAGAGTAGATACCAGGCAAGTGTTAGAGACCAATATCAACCGTATCCGTTCCATCGCTTCGGTGCATGAAACCTTGTCCCAAGAAGGCTTCAAACTGGTTGATGTCAAAGATGTTTTAACCCGCATCATGCAAACCACAGTCACCAGCATGGTGTCTCCGCAGCAAGACATTTGCATCGAAGTCTTTGGTGAGGCGTTGAATTTACCGAGCAAAGCCGCCACAGCTTTGGCACTTGTGGTGAACGAATTGGCACAAAATGCATTGAAACATGCCTTTGTCGGCCGCACACAAGGGTATATTGAAATTTCGTTAGGCACGTCACCAGATGAAATTATTATTTTAGTCAAAGATGATGGCGTTGGTTTTCCAGCAGATTTACAGCAGGGACTTGGTTTAGAATTGTCAACCATGTTGGTCGCCGAAGATTTGCATGGCCAGATGAAATTTAATCGACCAGAAGATGGGGGTGCTGAAGTCAGTATCCGTATTCCGCGAGAGATTGAACAGGACATGACATCATAGCTTGGCGGGCTGGCGCCAGGCCAGATTGCTCCTGTCGAGTTCACTCTTGGAGGAAAAAAGGGCGGAAAGATGAAAATTTTGATTGCTGATGACGAGTCCATTATTCGCATGGGCTTAAAATCGATGTTGGCGGGGTTGGGGCATGAGGTAATGGCTGCGGTAAACGGCCGTGAAGCTTTGCAAATGACCCGCCGCCAAGAGTTTGACTTGGCTATCCTGGACATCAAAATGCCCTATACCGATGGTCTGCAAGCCGCCAAAACCATCGCCCGCACCCAGCCCATGCCTATCATCATGCTCACGGCCTTTGGGGATGATGAACTCATTGAAAAAGCGTCAGAACTGCCTATTCATGGTTACTTGATCAAACCAGTGGCACCAGCCGAGTTGTCAGCAGCTATCCAGGTGGCGTACAAACGGTTTGCGGAGCAGCAGGTGTTGGCTAAACGAGCAGTGCAGCTCTACAAAACGTTGGAAATGCGCAAAACGGTGGAGCGAGCCAAGGGCAAGCTCATGGAAAACGGCATGACAGAAGAGGAGGCCTACCACCAAATCCAACGCACAGCGCGAGATTCTGGTCAGAGTATGCATGCGGTGGCCTTAGCCATTCTGGGGGAATAGCGCGTCTTCAGCGTATTATTTGATTTCCGTTCCTTAGCTCGCATTCATCAACGCCATCACTGGTTTATGAATGCGCCTTTCACGTAGCGAAAGTGCCCCGTGTGCAGCTAACCTTGTCAGCTTTTGCGGGTTAGGCAGCGGGTTCAGCCTCTTTCTTTTTGGGCGGCTCTGCAACTTCGATTTGGGCGAATGTCAGTTTATCGTCGGCCACGTCGATTTGGATGTGGTCGCCAGATTTGATGTCGCCTTTGAGCAGCTGCACCGAAAGCGGACTTTCCACAAAGCGTTGGATGGCGCGACGCATGGGGCGTGCGCCGAAGTCTTTGTCGTAGCCTTGTTCGGCCAGCCACAGTTGTGCTTCTTCGGTGAGCAAGATGGTGAGATTGCCATGCTCTACCAGGCGTTCTTGCACTTCTTTGATTTGCAGCTTCACGATATCTACCATGTCTTCTTTGGAAAGCTGCTCAAAGATGATGATTTCATCAATGCGGTTGATGAACTCGGGGCGGAAGGTGTCTTTGAGGGCTTCTTCGATGCGTTTGTGGTTTGCTTTTTCGTCGGCATCACGCACTCCGGCGAAACCGAGTGCCCCCGCTTTTTGCACAAATGAGGTGCCTACGTTACTGGTCATGACGATGACGCAGTTGCGGAAGTTGACAATGCGACCCTGACCATCGGTTAAACGGCCGTCATCTAAAAGCTGCAAGAGTGTGTTCCACACATCTGAGTGCGCTTTCTCAATCTCATCGAAAAGCACCACGGAGTAGGGGCGGCGGCGCACTTGCTCTGTAAGCTGCCCTCCTTGTTCGTAGCCGATGTAGCCCGGAGGCGCTCCAAAGAGACGGCTGACCGTATGTTGTTCACGGTATTCGCTCATGTCGATGCGCACCAGGGCATCTTCATCATCAAAGAGGAACTCAGCCAATGCCTTGGCTAACTCGGTTTTACCGACACCGGAACTGCCGAGGAAGATAAATGAGCCTAACGGCCGTCTTGGGTCACTCAAACCAGAACGACTGCGGCGGATGGCGTCGGACAAGGCATCAATCGCCTTGTTCTGGCCGATGATCCGTTCATGAAGACGATCTTCCATTTGCAACAGGCGCTCTGCTTCCGTTTCCAGCATTTGGGTAACGGGAATTCCTGTCCAGGCGCCAACGACTTCGGCAATGTCATGTTGATCAACAACTTCATCAAGTTTTTGTTCCGTTTGCCATTTGAGACGTGCTTCTTCAAACTCGGATTCGACGCGCATACGCTCGGAACGGCTGGTGGCTGCCCGTTCATAATCACGTACGGTGTGAGCCTCTTCTTCCTCTAGTTTGAGCTTGTCGAGGGCTTTCTTTTTCTGCTTGAGTTCCGTGGGTAAGGTGTGTAGTGCCACGCGCAGTTTGGCTGCGGCTTCGTCCATTAAGTCGATGGCTTTGTCAGGCAAAGAACGATCTGTCACGTAGCGATCAGACAGTTTGGCAGCAGCAATCAGGGCATCATCGGAATAGGTGACTTTATGATGACCTTCGTAGCGCTCACGTAAACCGTAGAGCATCTTGATGGTTTCTTCAACAGAAGGCTGATCCACAAAAACAGGGGCAAAACGACGTTCTAGGGCACTGTCTTTTTCGATGTATTGCCGGTATTCATCCAATGTGGTGGCGCCAACACATTGCAGTTCGCCGCGTGCAAGCGCAGGTTTGAGCATATTGCTGGCATCCATGGCGCCTTGGGCGGAACCGGCCCCCACCACGGTGTGTAACTCGTCGATGAAGAGGATGATTTCTCCTTGCGCTTTTTCGATTTCTTCCATGGCGGCTTTGAGACGTTCTTCAAATTCACCACGGAAGCGGCTGCCTGCAATCATGGCACCGAGGTCGAGGGAAAGCACTTTTTTGTTCAGCAAGTTTTCGGGGACATCATTGTCGATGATGTTTTGTGCCAGTCCTTCCACGATGGCGGTTTTACCAACGCCAGCCTCACCAATGAGAACTGGGTTGTTTTTGGTGCGGCGGGTGAGAACCTGGATCACTCGTAAAATCTCATCACTGCGACCAATGACCGGATCTAAACGGCCGTTTTGGGCAAGCTGTGTTAAATCACGACTGTATTTTTCCAGGGTCTTGTAGCGCGTTTCCGCCTGACGGTCTGTGACACGTTTGCCGCCACGCAAGTTGTTGATGCCGTCTAAAACGCGATCCCGATTGATGCTAAATTCTTGCAAGAGACGGGCGGTGGGCGTGCTGCGTTCACTTAAAATGGCGAGAAAGATGTGTTCAGTAGAAATGAACTCGTCTTTCAGGCGGTTGGCTTCACCTTGAGCCAGTTCTAACACAGTGCGGATACGGGGCGTGTAAAACACCTGGCCAACACCGCCACCATAAACCGCCACTTTGGGTGTGGATCGCAGTTCTTGGTCTAACCGCTCTGTGATGTCTGCCGCACTCACATTGAGTTGTTCTAAAATTTGGGGGACAGCTCCATCTTGTTGTTCGAGCAGAGCCAGGAATAAGTGTTCAGTATCGACCTGAGTATGGCCATACCTCTGCACGATTTCATAAGCACGAGCGGCGGCGTCCTGTGCCCGTTCTGTAAATCGATCAAATCGCATAATATTTTCCTCGTGGTGTTGACTGTTTGGCGCTTGTGTAACCTACACAATCATGATACATCTTCATGATTTTACAGCATTGAGTTCGGTTCAAACAGTTAACTTTTTAATTTAGCTGCCTATTTTGGCATTCAAAAGTAGAACTATAACCTGATAAGGTTGGATTCTCGTAAGAATCGCTTCCATTGATTTAGAGAACCCGTGAACCCTCATTGTCGTAACCATCTCCCCAGACTAGAATTTTGTGGGGAGTAATTTCCAGTAAACGAAATTCATCACTATCGTCGTAGCGGAAATCCCATTCATATTTATCATAAAAGTAATTGGCTAGGGTGTCTACCGCTTGATGGGCGGCTACGTGGGCTTCCCCTTCGATAATAATGGCGCACTCTGTATCTGGCAGGGCGAGGGAAACATTTTGATTATGATATAAATTGACGAATTTTTGGGAGTAAGAACTGGTGGCAACAAAGATACGGCCATCGAGCCAGATAAACCAGAGGGGAACGAGGTGAGGCCGACCGTCGCTGCGGACAGTGGCCAACCAGATAGCGGATTCTCGTCCAAGCCTGGCTTCAATGCCGCGCCATCGTTCTGGATTTCGTCGTCTCACAGCGAGGTCTACCTTTTTTCCCTTAAGGCTGACGCTTAAATAAGTTGTGGCATGGCGTTGCCAGCCTTTTCGAGATGAACAAAAGCAATCAGATACCCTCGCGCTGTTTTTACGCGCTAAAGCGCATACCACCAGTTCGTAGTGCGCACTTCAGTGCGCGATTTTTACGCGCTAAAGCGCATACCACCAGTTCGTAGTGCGCACTTCAGTGCGCGGTTTTTACGTGCTAAAGCGCATACCACAAGTTCGTAGTGCGCACTTCAGTGCGCAGTTTTTACGCGCTAAAGCGCATACCACCAGTTCGTAGTGCGCAGTTCAGTGCGCGATTTTTACGTGCTAAAGCGCATACCACAAGTTCGTAGTGCGCACTTCAGTGCGCGATTTTTACGTGCTAAAGCGCATACTACAAGTTCGTAGTGCGCACTTCAGTGCGCGATTTTTACGTGCTAAAGCGCATACTACAAACTAACCGGTTCGTAGTGCGCAGTTTTTATGCGCTAAAGCGCGTACTACAAACTATCTGGTTCGTTGTGCGCAGTTTTTATGCGCTAAAGCGCGTACTACAAACTATCTGGTTCACTATCTGGTTCGTTGTGCGCAGTTTTTACGCGCTAAAGCGCGTACTACAAACTAACCGGTTCGTGGAGTAAAGGTCATTTGAAGCGCATCCATCAATTCCATACCTTATTTATGGAGGCGCACATAACTTTGCCAGTTTTACCATGAGTGGCGGGTTACCCAGTCAGCTACTCAGGCAGTTCTTGTTCAAAGAACGATGTGGCAATTTTGGGATTATTGATCAGGTATTGATACCCTTCAAATCGATCATTCGCTTCCACAAACAAGGGGCCTTGCGCATTTGGTGTGGCTTCTGCAATTTGAGCCACATCTTCGGCATCTCCCCAGGGATCGCTGTTGCCTTGAATGAAAAGAACCGGGGTGTCGCCAGCACCTGCCGCCGCAAATGAAGGACAGTAGGCTGAGAAGTACATGCCGCCCGCAATTTGGAACATAAGTTCAGCCAGGGGCATCACGGCCACGCTTAAGGGCCCCAATAAATCCTGACCATATTTTTGATTGTAAACGGAGACAGTTGTGGGCTGCACCGCGATGGCTGCCTTGATTTGTTCAGTTTGGGGCAGGGCATAAATCAAACTGTTCGCGCCCATGGAAAAGCCGATCGCACCAATGCGCTCTGGATCCACATCAGTGCGTGCATTGAGATAGGTTAAGGCACCAAGTAAATCTTTGGCTTCTTCCTGACCGAATGTAATGGGGGGTGCCGCTGCGCTTTCGCCATGATTGCGCATATCGTACATGAGTACATTGTAACCATCCTGGTGCAGGGCAAAGGCCAGGCGCAGCATGTCTACAGGTTTGCGCCCGGTTAGCTCAGAAAACAGGTCGTCTGCCACTTCGCCCAGCCGATTCCACGGCCAGCCGTGAATCAGGATGATGGTTGCCCGTTTGCGCATGGAGTCTGCTTTGGCTGGCACAAACCAACCAGAAATGCGCACGCCATCTTGAGCTGGAAATTGAATCTCGTCATAGTCGAGCCCAAGATCGCCAGGGGTGGCCCACAGGGGGAGCCTGGGGGGATTTACTAGCCTTTTTGCAAAGGCAAATGCGATGGCTGTGATTAAGCCAATAATCAGGCCTAAAAGCCAAAAAAACCAGCGTAAAGATCGTCGGAAACTCATAGAATACCTCCTAAGGACTGACGATGAAATAAAATACGGAATTGCATCGTCAGTTTCAAGGAACGGTAGGAAAACGACATCGTCGTATTATTTAATTTCCGTTCCCAAGACTTTAATTATACCCGAACTCAACATTTGTGTAGACACAAAAATAAGGTTAAACTGGGGTGGGCTTTGAATGTAGTGATGATGAGAAAAAAGTATTATGGTTCCCACACGAGTTGAACAACTATTCCAACAAGCGAAAACGGCCGTTAAAGAAAGCCAATTTTGGCAAGCAACAGAACTTTACACGGAAATTTTATCTGAGACATCTCCCAAAACTACCGATCAAGAAGTGAAGGAGATCCGGTTAGCCACCTTACAAGAAAGGGGGCGTTTGCTAGGGTTAATGGGAGAACAAATTGCTGCTTTGCATGCTTATGAGCAATATCTACGAGAAGCTGGCAATGGCGTGCATGCAGTCACAGCTCGGGTTTCCACTGCAAATCAGTGTCGTCGCGTGGGACGCTACAAACGAGCCTTAGAGGTGTATCAGGAGGCATTAGATTTATCAAACTCACTGAGCTACGTTTTGGGCAGGGCGCAAGCATTAGCTGGCATTGGTGGTGTCTATGTCATGATGGGGCGCACCGAAAAGGCCGCGCAAAAATTAAGTGAAGCCACCACGATATTTGAACAAGTTGGCGATGTATTTGGTCAGGTTCGCTCACTCAATGAAAAAGGCGTTGCTTACGGCAACAGTGGTCAATATGATAAAGCCATTGCTGTTTTCAAAATCAGCCGAAAACTGGCTCAACAGATGAAGCACCAGGATCGGTATGTGATTATTGTCAATAATTTAGGGGAATGTTACCGTCATCTTTGTGCTTATGAGCGCGCCATTACCTTCCATCAAGAAGCCTTAGCTTTAGCGCAAAAAGGGCGTTTGCGATACGTTGAAGCTGACATTCGGCGCAATTTAGGTTTGAGTAGGCGGGAGTTGGGGTACATGGATGAGGCATTAGACTATTTAAACCAGGCGTTGACTATCTGCGAAGAGACTGACAACCTGGACATGGAACTTTATACTCTGTTTGGGTTGTCGATCACGGAAGCACGCCATGGCGATCATGAAATGGCCGCTTTGCATGCACAGAGGCTCTTTGACAAAGCCGACGCGGACAATCTGCTCGGACACAAAGCGCGTGCCCTTTATGCCCAAGGAGTGGTTGCCCAACAACATGGGTACCCCAACAGTGCCGAAGAATTATGGCACCGTGCCCTCTTCCTGGCACACGAAACTGACCGCCGCTCCTTGTTGTGGCAGATCCACGCCGGACTTGCTGATGTGGCTGACAGTCAAGGGTTGGCTGATGTCCATTATCGAATTGCCGGGGAAGTTTTACAACAAATGGCAGACCCCATTGAGGATGAGGCACTCCGCGCAACATTCCTGAATGCCCCCACTATTAAAAGAATTCTAGAAAGAGGCTAATCAGAGAAAGTGGTGAAGAGAGGCACGCCCACGTGCCCTCTCAACTATTTTGGAAATAAATCTCTTTCCCTGTACCCATCTGGCACAGGTGGATAGGCTCGGATGAAGTTGTCTTTGGCGAAGAGGCGTTTTTGTATCCAAACGGGCATAGCGCGGCTTTGGGATGTGCCCCCACCTTGACTGGCGTGTTGGGCGCTGGCGGCTAATTTTGTTTCCCAATATTCACGCCAATCGATGCGTGCATGGATTTTCTTGGGGGAGATACCAAGACGGGTGAAGTCAATGTCTTTGTTTTTACCTTGAGCTGTTGGATCTTTACCCCGTAACCGTAATAGAATGGTGTAAATTTTTACCATGCTGTTGGGGAATGCTGTGAAGTAAAGCCGCTCGGGTTGAAATGGGGCGGGGCCAATCTCGGGATATTGCTGGGGGTCACTTGCTGCGGCAAAGGCTGCTGTTGTGATTTTCCAGCAATGAATATGGTCGGGGTGAAAATAGCCACCTGTTTCATCGTGGGTCACAATCACTTGGGGTTGTATCTCCCGAATGAGTTTTACCACTTTGCCGACAGCTTCATATTCATCTGTATTGATGAATGCTTCGGGGTGTTTGTTTGCTGGATCGTTGATATAGCCAGAGTCTCGATAATTGAGTTTATGGAGTTTGGCACCCAAAATTTCAATGGCGGCATCTAACTCTTTGGCGCGTACAGCTACCAGTTCGTTGAGTGCTTCTTCATAACCGTCTGCAACTGAGCCAGCAACCCCATCTGTAGCGATGGCGATGTGGACATCGACACCTTCATCTGCATATCGGGCAAAGGTGCCGCCAGGACCAAAGGATTCGTCGTCAGGGTGAGCCAACACGGCTAAAAGTCGTTTGTTTGTCATAAATGTTTAAGGTTATGGGCGCAGCCACTTTATTATTTGTGAAATTCTTTCATCATGGGCAGTAGGGGAACGGGATGAATGGTTTGGAATGAATGATGGACATTGGGCAACACAAGTAATGAGCCGACCGGGAGCATGCGGCTCAAGCGCTGTGCTTCATTGAGATGTACTATCTCGTCTCTATCACCGACGCTCACCAATGTTGGTATTTTTATGCTTCTCACATCTCCTTCGGTAAGTCCGTGGCTAACCAGGGTGTTGATTAAGCCAGCGGCTTGACGCATCAGGATTCGCCAATGACGCGCTCCATGTTCTTGTACGAGTTGGTTGGCATAGGCGGGGGCTTTCTGGGCTATTTCGTCTGGTTCTAATTGCGCCCGCATTTGGTTTGCAGCTTCTTTTGTCCAGTAAAATTTTGTGCCGTGAACGAGGAGTGTTTTTACGCGTCGCCGTTGGGTGGCAGCTAACATTAGCCCTAAGTAGCCACCGATGCTGTAACCAGCAACATGGAGGGCGGGTGCATTTAAGTATGATAGCAAGCCGGTAATGTCTTGCAGCATGTGGTCAGGTTGTAGGTCTTGGGCGTTGTTCCCAGAATGGCCGTGGCTGCGCAAATCCATCAATAATAGGCGATAATTTTCGGATAGGGGGCGAATGAATGATTTCCACTGTTTGTTGATGGAGCCGAGAAGTCCAGGCAAAAGTAGTAGAATCTCTTTTTTGGTATCGGTGCCATATACTTCGTAAAAGATGTGGGTGCCGTCTCCTGCTGTCCACGTACTCATGAAAGTTTCCTCCTTGGTGTTTGATTCTTGTTTTGCCAGGCTGATTTATAGTTTATCTTCGTCTTCTGATGGGAGGCTGAGGCCAACTACAAAACCAATGGCGTGGGTATTGGTGTGTGAGATGCTGATTGACCATTGTGTTATGCCAAGTTGCTCTGCTAATTTCTGAGCACGGTTGTGCAGCTTTAGCTCGGGTTTTCCGCGCTCATTGTTGATGACTTCGATGTCAGTCCAGTTGACATCGCCGATGCCAGTTCCCAATGCTTTGCTGACAGCTTCTTTTATGGCGTAGCGGCCAGCCAGGCTGGTTATTCTGCTGGCACAGTAAGCTTGCTCTTGCTTGGTGAAGATGCGATTTCGCATTTTATCGCCAAAGCGTGTGATGCTGTTCTCGATACGTTTTATTTCGATGATGTCTACGCCAGTTGTTAACATGAATAATGTTTCTCACGGTGAAAACAAGATGATGATTTTATTTTATCGTGTGATGTTTGGTCCGGCTACTGCAATGGCGATTTGTTCTGTGCTGAGATATTTTTGGGCGGCAGCCTGGATTTGTTCTATGGTAATGGCTTTGATTTTTTGTGAAAATTCGGTGATGTAATCTAGGCTGAGGTGGTAGAGTTCCATGTCAATGATGACGCCTGCCAGGCCGCTGTTTGTTTCTAGGCTGACGGGGAGGGAGCCTAGGCGATAGGCTTTGCTATCGGCTAGTTCTTCGGCGGTGACGGGCTCGGTTTGAATGCGTTGGATTTCGGCAAGGATGCTGTGGATGGCTTGCTCTACTAGTTCGGGGGCTACGCCGGCGCTGGCGCTCCAGGGTGAAGGGCCTAGCCCGCCTTGGAGTGCGCTGTAAGCGTAGTAAGCTAGCCCTTGTTCTTCGCGGACGGTTTTGCCGATGCGACCCATCATGCCGAATACGCCGAGGATTGTGTTCATGAGACTGGCTTGTAGGTAGTCTGGCGCGGCGCGGGGTGGGCCTGGCAGCCCTAAGATGATGTCGGCTTGTGTTTTGTCTGCCATGTTGATGTGGGTGCGCTGGGTGGATAACGGCCGTTCTTGTGGTCCGACCTTTTCTATTGTTAGCTTTTTCCCTGGCTGCCAATCTTCAAAAACTTGGGCTATTTGGGAAACGGCCGTTTCTGCCTTAACAGCGCCAACTACAGCGATGATCATGCCGTGTGGGCTGTAGTAGTTTGTGTGGAAGTGACGTAGATCTGAGGCGGTGATGGTGTCAATGGTTTGCTTATGGCCTCGTGAAGAACGGCCGTATGGATGGTGGGGATAAAGCAGCTTGTTGAACGCCAATGTTGCCATCTGGCGGGTATCATTGGCGCGAATGGTGAGACCCGTCATGATTTGACCCCGCTGTTTTTCCACTTGCTCCGGTGGAAACGTGGGGTAGCGCAGGGCATTGGCCAGGAGATCTAAAATTAAGCCTACATCTTCAACCAGGCAGCCTGCACCAAAATCGGTGCTGTGTTTGCTGCTGCTGATGTGGAGATCCGCACCTACCGATTCTAAATCGTCGTAGATTTCATGAAAATCCCGTTTTGCCGTGCCTCTCATCAGGGTAGAGGCGGTAAACGATGCCAATCCTTCCTGTCCCACTGGATCTGCAATCGAACCAGCGCGAACCAAACCTTCAATGACGACAGATTCGTTAGCAAAATTTTCATAAGCAAGGATGGTGATCCCGTTGGGCAAAACGTGGCGATGGATTGTTTTGGAGTTGGGATAATGCATAGATTTTTGAGATTAGAGGCTGGAGATTATGCAGCACACAATCACATTCCTTTGATTTGGGCGAATATCATACCATTGTGTTTCAGAGGGCACAAATTGAGGTTGTATCGTTACAGAGGGTCAGGCCACTGGAAGCGCATCCATCAATTCCGGTACTTGTTTATGGATGCACCCTTAGGACTGACGATGACATAAAATACGGCATTGCATCGTCAGTTTCAAGGAACGGTTAGGAAACGACTTTGTCGTATTGTTTAATTTCCGTTCCTTAAAGCGCCCCAGCGCTTTCCATGAGTTGACTTAAGCGGGCGCTAACTTCTTGATAATGTAAATAGGTTTGTCTCAATTCTTCTTGATTTTCTTTTTGGGGCGGGAAGTTAGTATGTGTGTGATAGCGTTCAATAAGCAGTTTGTCAAACAGCGCTACCGTTTCTGGCAATGGTAAAATGCGCAGCTCTTCCCACAGGAGTTGAGAGCATAAATGGAACTGTTTTGCGGCTTTAGAAAATAAACCTAGATTGGCAAAACAAAGTATCAATGCACGATGTACTTCTTCGCGTAAAGGGTCTAATCGTAAGATTGTTTCGCCATAGGCAATTGTTTCTTGGTAGGATTTTCGGTCTAAAGCGCAGCGCATGAGGCTGCCCAGAACGGATAGATACATGCGTGACAAACGCTCACGTTCTATGATGCACCAATCTGTAAATATGTCCTCACAAAAATCCCCTTTGTATAACCCGATGATTTTGCTGAAAATCAATTCTTTTTTCTCAGGATCAAGTTCTTTTATTCCCTGGTTTACAAGCATTTTGAACTGTTCGTAATCAATCTTTATGATGCTGTTGGGTGAAAAAGTAATGGATTCTCTATCTGTTTGTAATATTGTTTCTGGTGCTAACCCAACTTTCTTGAACAAGGTACGTACGCGCCACAGTTCCGTATTGAGCCTGCCCCGCCCTTTATCTTCTGCACATTCAGGCCACAAAAGTGAAATTACTTTTAACCGATTATGCTTTATATGCGGATGTAGCAGTAAGAAAGCTAGCAGCTCTTTGGCGTGTTGGGTCGGGAAATGGGAAACTGTTACCTTTTGATTACGTAACTGTAAGGTGCCAAATGTGTCTATCCAGAGATAGTTCACGTCTCCGTCCTCACAAATAAGTTGGCAGACAGCATAACACGCTATCTGTCAAGCATGTGTGCATCCATAAATAAGTTATGGAATTGCATCGTTGGTTTTAAGGAACGGTCAGGAAATGACTTCGTTGTATTATTTAATTTCCGTTCCTGGGGATGAATTGTTGGGTGGAATGTGTAATCAGGATGATTGATGTAATTAAAGTGACGTAACGGCCGTTTAAGCCATTTGTCAGCATTATACACCATAACTGGGGAGTAAATGGGGTCGAGCAAACAGAAAAAGTGTAAAAACCGATACAATGCACTCAGGTTTCTATTTTTTGAGTTTGAGTTCGTAATTTGTGTGAGCGGGTTTATGCTGGTTAATCAATGCTTTAATCAGCTTTGGATTTGTTTCTGATTTTTTCAGCGGCAATTTGACGATGAAGGTAAAAGGATCTAGTTTTTCACTGGTGTCATCGATCTCTGGCACTTTTCCTGTGTAAATTTCCAGGATGCGGCTTAAGGCTTTTTTCGTGCCGCGACGGGCAAATAATTCATTTGCTTCGGTTAAGAGTGTTCGCCGTTGTTCATTGTTCCAACTGTGGTCAAATGTTAAGGCAAACCAACTTGCCAGCCAGGGGAAAAAGCCATCGGGGGCTGTTTGTGGATGCAGATAAATATCAAAGTTATCCACGTTCCAGCGCGCCGGAATATAAATCGATTCAAACATGGCTAGAAACCGAGTCATGAAATCGGTGTGATAAATATCAGGCAGGTATTTCAGGTATTCGCTGCGATCAATGGCTAATCCTGGCGGCGGCGTGTAGGAGGGGGACGTTGAGCCTGCCGGTCCATCAGGAGGGGGCAGGGGCGGTGGTGCTTTTGGGGCGGCAACTGGTTCTGGTTCTGGCTCAGGTTTTTCTTCAGCAGATGGTTCGGGTTCTGGGCTTGGCTCTGGTTTTGGCTCAACCGGCACTTGATGATAGATGATTTGAAAAGGTTCTATATGAATGGCATCGCCATCAGACAGGGGGTGTGGCTCATGTGGCGGTAGTTTTTTACCATTGAGCTTGGTGCCGTTGGCGCTTTCTAAGTCTGTGATGGTGCAATCTGATTCGGTGCAGGTGACGCTGGCATGTCGGCGCGAGACGAGTTTGTGTTCCAGCAGGATGTCTACGCCGGATTGTCGCCCGATAACGGCCGTTCCCGCTCCTAGCTCAATCGTCTGTTCCTCTGATGACCCTGTCATTTGTAATTGATGGATTACTTGCTCAATCATATCTCATTCTCGTATGATGAAACTTAAAGTTGAGTCTGCTGAAAAATCATAGGTGACACCGGTTTTTACTCGACAGGAATTTGTATTAATTTGCATCATTCGCTGTTTTTTTTGTCAATCAACCAAGTTTAGGGTGAAAACACAGGTGTAACTATAACAGGTGTAACTATAATAGGAATAGATTGAAACGGGATCGGGATGAAAAGGGGGCGGATGGGTATGGGTTCATTGTAAATGCGCAGGTCTCGTACACTGCCTTTAAAAACGGTACCGTTGGAGTAGTTAATGACGCTGATATCCCAATCATTGTTGTGACTGATGGTGAAGGGAACTGTACAGCCCAAAATATTGTCTAGGTATAGTTTGGCTTCTGAGCCATCATAGGTGATGAGAGCGGTATGCCATTTATTGGCTTCATAAACAACGCTGCATGATTCCTGGTTGCTGTTGTTGTAGAGCAGGCTGACGCTGCCATCGTTTTCCAGTTCAAATCCAATCCAGCGAGTGGAAGACCCAGCAACAAAGACAGGCATGCGAGACACCTCATCTGCATTAAATTGCATGGAAATTGAGAAGGAGTTGTGGTTGAAGTTGTTCAGATTGGGTGTCGAGATAACGCATCTGTTGCTGCCAGAATAATTACCATTGCAATAGACACTGTCATCAGCGAATGGGGCATTGTGCAGCGTCATGTCGTTTTCTTTGTTCGTGATGTCTTTACCATCTGTTTCCAGGGGGTAGTGGGCGACGAGCTTGGCCTGAGCCGTGGCTAGGATGGCGACGCTGGTGGCGGTTTGATTGGCAACGGCCGTTTGCGTGCCTGCTATCTGCACGGTCTGAGTTGCAGCTGCCTTTGTTTGCTGCGCTGCCGCCGTTTGTTGAGCGATGGCTGTTTGCTGTGCTGCGGCCGTTTGTTCTGCTGCTACCGTTTGTTGAGCTTGAGCTAGAGCCGTTGAGGTGGCATCATTGGCGGCGGCGGCAGCGAGGGCGGTTGCTGTGGCGTTGGCATTAGCGGCCTCTTGCGCAGCTTGCGTCGCTCCTGTGTCAGGCGTCGGTGTTGAGGTGGCTAATGGTTGAGCATCTATGCCATCCAGCTGCCCATCTCCATCCGAATCAGCCACGTTGACAAAGGTGCCTATCTGAATCTCCTTTCCATCATTGAGGCCATCATTGTCGCTGTCTGGGTTCATCGGATTGGTGAAGTGAATATTTGTCTCCTCGCCATCATTGAGGCCATCGTTGTCACTGTCTGGATTGTTGGGGTCGGTGCCTGCAAGTTCTTCTTCAGCGTTAGACAGACCATCCATATCGGTGTCGTGGGCGGCATCCAACGTCGTTTGTGCCAACGCTGTCATCGTCACTTGGGCGGTGGCTGTTTGTGCGGTTTCATTGTTGTAGCCCAGCCAGGTTTGGCCGACCAACACGCTGCCTACGCAGCACAGCACAGCCAAAATCGGGATGAGTGCCATCAGCCAGGTGGGGATTCGTGGCTTGACGTCCAGCGTCCCTGGACGAATCTGGTGGGTTCCGCTTGGTGTTCCCACTTTAATTTCAAATGGCAGCGTTTGCTTGACTCCGGTTAACGGCCGTTCCTTGGGCTGCACGTCTAATAAAACTTCCTCTCGTGTCCCCGGTTGAATCGTCAACCCGGTGCGCTTGCCTCCAAACTGAATGCCATCAGCATTGTCTTTGGCAGAGATGTCAAAAGCAGTAGGGGTATTGCCATCGTTGACGATAGACACCCGGCATTTGCCAGCGTTCGTCAGCTGCGTCGGCTGCACATCCATCGAGAACTGAACGAAGGGAGCCACCGTCACACTACCTTCCATTGTGGTGATGTCCCGCTGCTCACTTTGTGAAGAGATGATCAGTTGATACGGATGGCGACCTGCTTTGGTGCTGCTGTTTTTAGGCGGATGGATGGTGAAGGGCAGCGAGACATTGGCCTGAGGCATGAGCTGCACCGATTTGGGAGGAATCGTCACCCATTCTGGGGGTAACCCTGCTACCCGCAACCCAAAATGATCCACCATGGCGCCTTGGTTGAACAAATTAACCTGAATCTCAGCGATTTTGCCCGGCACCACTTCCACGTTAGTTGGGTTCATGATGACGCCTAACTGGCCGTTGTTGGTCAGTAACTGGGTGGCACCTGAAGGGGCGGCTGGCATGGAGACATGACGGGCTGGTTGGCGAACGGCCGTTTTCTTAGCAGCCTGCCAACGCAGCAGGTAAGGTCCCATACGCGCCACCTGACCAGGATCCCACGGTTCGGGAATGTTTGGCAGCAGTTTTCGGTTCTTGACAAAGGTGCCATTGCTGCTGCCCAGGTCGATGATTTGCCAGCCAGTGGTAGAGCGTTCCAGGCGGGCGTGGTGACGGGAAATGCCTGGCGCATCCAGTATCAAATCACAATCTTGCGCCCGACCAATCACCGTCATTGCTTTTTCCAGGCTGTGAGTTTGGTTGGCTTCACCTTGTCGTTGGATGATCAGATAATCTACTTCGGTGGGCACCACCAGCGATGGCCCAATGCTGGGAGGCGTGACTCCCTCTTCTTCCGGCATGATTTGAGTGACCAGGCTGACAATTGAAGTAGAAACAGCAATCGCCGTTTGCTCTTCATCCGAAATAGCGCCCGCTGCGCGACGCAACGCCGCTGCCATCTCTTCACCAGTCTGGAAACGATCCTCCGGCTTTTTAGCAATGGAGCGTAGAATAATTTCTTCAACTTGCCCAGGTAGGCCAGGCCGAATGTCTTGTGGCCTTGGTGGTGCCATGCGGATATGCTTTTCAGCTGCTTCAGCTGGCGTGCGAATATTCTCAAAAGGCAACCGCCCTGTCGCCATTTGGTAGAGCAGGACGCCGAGGGAGTAGATGTCAGAACGGCCGTCAATATTCATACCGCGACACTGTTCCGGCGACATGTACGGCATCGTGCCTAAAAAAGTGCCAGTTTGAGTCTGAATGCCGCCTTCCACCAGCTTTGCCAGACCAAAATCAGTGACCACCGCTCGTATGGGTGCTTCCCCTTCACGGTCAGGCATATCCAATGGTTCCATCAAGATATTGTCCGGCTTAACATCTCGGTGTACCACACCTTTGCGATGCGCGTAACCGAGGGCATCTGCCACTTGCGCTGTTAGCCCCAATGTTTCTTTGAGCAGGATAACTTGTTGCTCCTCATACATTTTGCGCAAAAACTTTCCCAGCGTTTGCCCTGCTACATAAGTCATCGCCATGTACAGCACACCCCGATAATTATCGAAATGATAGATTTGCACAATGGAGGGATGTTTTAGACGGGCGGCGGCTTGCGCTTCTTGTTGAAAACGTTGCTGAAACTGGGGTTGTTTCGCCAGACGATTATCCATCACTTTGACTGCCACCACCCGGTTGAGGTTCATATCCCGTGCTTTGAAGACAGCGCCCATGCCCCCTTCGCCGAGGAGCGATTCAATACGGTAATTATCGAGTTGTTGTCCGATTAATTCTTTCATGATGTTGGCCTATGTAATTCAGGAATGTTGTGATGTGAACTGGAATGAAAGCTTTTTCCTGGCTGCAAAATATTAGTCAGTCAAATATCCTTTTCAAGTATTAAAGCAGAAAATGATGATACCTTGTAGTTTGTTGGTTTATGTCATTGGTGTAATCTTTATTTCAAATTGTCAAATCGTTACTGTCGTGTTTAAGCAAATCGTATCTTGGGGAATCATAGTCGTTTCTTGTTCTGGCTCGTGTAGTGCGATCCACCCTTCAATTTTCAGTATCGTGCCAGGTTTTATATCTGATATTGCCTCACTATAACTCACTATAAACGGCCGTTGCCATGCTATTGGGAGGTAGTTTAGCCGCCATATAAATCCTGTCTACAAGTTTACCCATACCATCAATCAATCCCGAAGCCTGACCCTGGGTGTTTTGCCAAACAAGCACCGAATCGCTTGCTTGCTTAACCCAAAGTGTAAAAGATTCTGGACGCAAAAGAAAGGTGACTGGTTCTGCCATTGAGAATTGGTTGCGGCTTGGATATGTAGGTAAGAACGGCCGTTTCCATATACATGTAGTTCTTCCTGCACCTGCATCGGGAGATTTGCTGAAGTATTGACAACCAAAATAGGGGCTTGTTTGTTCATTAATTTAACTCGTTCTGTGTACCTCAAAATTCTCTTCATCATTATGCCTTAAATCCGGCACATTGACATTGAAATTGTCTGCGATTCGTTGCATTTTCTCCAGACGCAATCCTGTTCCCAAAGCTGTATGATGATTGTCTACTTCGGCCTCCACCAAACTCGTCAATTCATTCACTTGTTTTTCCATTAACGGCCTGATTTATCCAGATAAAAATGCTCTCAGCGTCTGCTGGGTAACGGCCGTTTTTGTTTGTGATTTGTTTTCTCTGGTGCTTTTGCCTTACTCATCGTTGCCAACGCATCCTTCATCCTTAATCTGGTACCGCCCGGCTGCCATAGAACATGCCCCAAACACGAGAACGGTTATTGAATAACCATTCTCTGGCTCGGCTGCTTTGCAAACTACGCCAGAACCACCAACCGGAAGTAGGCACTTCCTCACCTGACCCAGCTTCTAATGCAGAGCGGTGTGCCAGAAGATAAGAACCAATATCATCTGTGATTGGAGGGACACCCGCACTGCTGTTCGCTTGCATCAGTGAAACCATAAAACGCCACATATGCTGTGGGTTATTGCCTGGTTCCACGTCATAATAAAGCGGTTCACCAAAAATCCCGACCCAGGTGTCATTCTCTTGTTGCAGCAATCTAGCGAGTTGAGAAATACCAGCCATAATCGCCATGGTCATTGGTATCAGATAAAGGTTGGCATACAGACCCATATGGGCAGGCAATCCAGCTAATGTTGCCAAAGAACTGAATGTACTTGCCGCGTTTGAAATTTGCCGTACCCCTTCTTCTAACGGGGTGGTTGCTTCTCTTTGGGTGAGGGTAAAGGCGAGATTGCACAAAGCTAAACCACGATTTAGGCGCTCAAGAGCTATCACATAACGGCCGACGGGTGGTAAACTAATCCCTTTAATTGAAGCCAGGCTTTCGGCAGATTCTCGAGCCAAGGATTGAAGCCCAAGCCCAATGTCAAGAGCACTACTAATAGTACTGGAAATGTTACTAATCGCGTTAGTGTCATTGGCGCGAAAAGCAGCACGCAAGCAATCATTCAGGTGGGGGCTTAAAATTGCAACTTCGCGTGAGCCAGCCCTGGCACGTGCTGCCACCCGCTCCATTTCTCGCTGCACGTTTCGCTGCTGAATATTGACAATTGCCTCACGAATAGCGACCATTTCTTCAAAGTGAAGGCGAGCCTGGTTTGCCATAAATTCAGAAATTTGAGAATCCCCCGACTGCTGCCAAAAAGATATCCAACCGCGTGAACCTGCTATCCATTCAGTAGCCCGGGTACGTATCGCCTCTCCCTCTGGCACGTCTTGCAAATCAGACCTAACCTGTTCAATAAAAAAACGAATAACGGCAACAAGTTGATTATAGGTAGTCAAATCACCAAATGGTTCAAAGGTGACATGGGGCTGTTCATCATCGCCGTTGTTTCGTGAAATAAGAGATGGATTACTGCTCAAGAAGGTGCCTTGTGTCTGTTGGGGCTCCGATGTTGGCCTCTGATTAAAATCTTTGTTTTCACGATTTAATCCTGAGACCACTCTTTGCAAGAACGGATTGCCACCAAACTTGCTGATTTCGGCTGCAATCTGCTGCCGTTGGCTTGAGAAGAATCGTGAGTCGCCGAGATGTGTTGAAAATCCTTCAGCAAAAGTGCCATCTGTATTTTGGGAAATGAGGGCGGAGAATTCTATAGACATGCCTTGATGCTCAACTGAGGATTTGATGTTTTCCTGAGGTGGTTTGGTTTTGTTTCGATTGATTTGTTTGCTTTGTTGACTTCCTGCTCTTTTGTTGTGATTAGCCATATCATGAAAATCCTTAGAAGTTAGAATATGCTGCCACCACCGCCTAAAAAGTCTGGCGGCCGAGTGGGTACTCGTGCTCCAGGACTGTAAGCAACACGAATATCTACCCGCCGATCTTGCTGCTCATCACTGTGCAAGGCTCGCCCTTCCGCGATGGCTGGCTCCGAACCTTCGCCGACTGCCAGCGAATCCCAGGTGGAATTATCCACCAGTACTTCTTCTGATAGGCAAGATTGAATGTGGAAATCGCAGGCTCCATCTCCTTCGGCGTAGAAAGTGTTTTGGATTTGATTCAATGTACTCTCCGCCCGAGCCTGAGATAACGCCAGATTCAAATCTTTGGGCATGGCGCCCCATTCTGGATGCCGCCAGCGCGGACTGGCAAACCCGGCGAGCATGAAACGCAAATCATAGTCTGGATGTTCATTACGGAATTTTTGAACACGCTGGATAAGCTGTTCAATTTCATCATTGGCTGTGCTGTCCAGCTCAGAACTGCCTGTGGCAAAAAAGACTTGTGCGGTGGTTAACTGTTGGTAAATACGGTGTGCCAGATCACTGGTAATAAGACTATTGACATAGGCCTGGGCGGCATCGTACCGTGCTTGAAGGGAAGCTTTGACTCCAGGATCGGTAATACGCGGCCAATGGTCTCTAGTTAGCCGTTCCCATAACTCTTGCACTTCTTCTGTGGTTAAGCCGCTGGCCCAGGCCTGTTCTATGCCGTTTAGGTATGCGTCTGCTTCTGTTGCTGCATCCCGGTTGGCCATGGATTGGGGAACGCGGAACTGTTGCACATGCCGCCATTCATGAATGATGGTGGCATACAGCCAGGGTACGCTAGAAAAGGCGGATGGTCCTACTGTAACCACAAAAGGAAGTAAGCGTGCGTCTGGATGCTGTACTGGATCTTTGTCCCAATAGGTGGTGGTGAGCCCTTCATCGGTCATGCTTGCCCCATAACGCATCGTGCCACCATCTAATTGGCTGGTATCGATTCGTCCCTGACTAGCCAATTGGTTTACCACCAGGTCAATAGCTGATTGGTGGTTGCTGTTGCCAATTTCATCCTCAATTTGAATAACAACGTTATCTGGCAGACCAGGTACCCGTCGTCGTGGTTCACGTGGGCAATTTGGAGGGAGATCTCGCTGAAGGTCAGGCATTCCCCGGGCTAACTGCTGCTGGACAAAGGCATTACCATGATCCCGCTGCCATTGTAAAACGGCCGTTTGCGTAGTCGTAAGTGCGGTTTGGGCAGGTGTCTGCAACTGTTTATGATGGGTAGCCTTTGCGTTTTTTTGTGTGACCTTTCGCAGTTTTGCTGCTTGTTGATTTGCCCGAGATCTTTTCATCTAAACGAACTCAACCTCGTGGAGACCAGAGGCAATCACACCATGAGCGACCATATCGATCGATTCTTTAGGATCACCCTGTGGGCCACCACCTGGTTCTGCTGCATACAGTTCCACATTGCGAATAAACTGCACATTGGGCAAGCCTCGCAAACATTGGTACACGTCGGACAAGAAGAGTTCCCGACCAAAAGGCCACCCCGTGCCTGCGGAGCCACCAATGAGTGGGTTCAGGAATTTGTAGAGGCGGTTTAGCACTTCAGCTTCAACTGTGGCTTGCTCGGCATCAATGCTTGCCCGCAGCTGCACTCTGGCGGCGACCCAGTAGTAAGCTGGGGCGCGGATGTGGAGACGGGTGGTGAGCAGGCGACGCTCATCCAGGTAGCGGGTCAGGCGTTCAATGTCTGCGTCTGGTGGTTCCAGGGAATTGGGTTCCAGGTAGCCTGCGGGATAACGCACGCGGGGAATGACTAACATGTATACTTGCCCAGGAGTGACGCGCCCTGCTTCAGAGGGCAGTGGCTGTAAACATTTGACACGGCCAATGGTGACGCCAGGTGTTTCCAGTGCTAAATCTTCAAAATCTGAGGCGGTGACAGCGCGTTCGCGGTGCCGCAGTAGTTTCGGTGTGCGTACCATGGCATCTTCTAGGGTTTCGGCATCTAAGCCGCCCCAGGCTGGTTCCCGATTGCTGATGCGAGACACGTAGGGAATGGAGGTGACCAGGGTGTTGATCACGCCAGTTTCCACATTACCTTCGTCGCCGCCACCGCAGCGGTATTGGGGGAAGATGAGGTTGGAGCCACGCGGCGGCACGGCACCATACAACTTGATGGTGCCATCTGGTTGGCGCACGGCTGGACCGAAACGGAGTTCGCCAGTGACGCTGTCTAGGGTGTAATGATGGCTGTCGGCGTCGGAATCGCCGAAGTCTTTGACTTCGGTCCATGTTTGGTTGCCTTCGCCTTCAATCTGGACAATTAGCTGCTCTTCTTCGCGGCGAGCCAGGATGGGGGTGGCTTGCAGCAGGTAGCGCTGTCCAGTGGAGCCATCACTCTGGCCGAGGAATTCATTGACCATTGTTTGTGTGTGGGTGGCGGGGACAGTGCCGCCCCAGGTGCTGCATTCAAGTTTGCGCAGTTGTGGTGAGACTTGATAGGGGCGCATGCCGTCTTGTTTTTCGGCATTGCTAATTTCTTTGACGCGCACGCGCACCCAGTAGAGATTGTTGTTTTTGATTTTGAGCTTGCCCATGCCTGGGAGATGGATTTGGAAACGGCCGTTATCGTTCATCCCTTTCGTCGTATCCAGTTCCACATCACAGGGGATCCAGCGCTTTTCATTGTCGTTGGTGGCACTTTCCCACACGATGGGGGGGAGCGTGGGATCAATGCCAGCACCGCCTGCCGCATCCCATTCCATGTCAAAACGTAGAATGTGATGGCTCAAATCTGTGTTGAAGCCAAAATAGAGGGCGTCGTCAACCAGGGGTGTTGAAGAAAATACCTCAAAGCCATCAAAGCCAGCGCTTAATCGTCGCAGGTTTTGTAAGTCGGTGAAGCGCTTAGGCTTGCCCCTTGAAGGAGCCAGTTCAGACAAAACGGCCGTTAATTCCGGAGGTCTTACCGTAAACGCTTCGTTGGTGGTGAAGAGGATAGCGGGTTGGGTCTCAGTTTGCGTGCTGGCGACTTCTGTGCCATGGGGGATGATCAGGTCAGTTTCTTTGGGGGCAGACAGCCAGAAGGTGACGGGAACCTTGGCGGGGACGGGCGGTTTGAGGGTGATACCAAAGATCTCCATAAATTTGACATAATGCAAATCTGGCACCCGGTTCATGCGATAGAGCATTGTCTCTGTCATCCAGGCGAACAGTTCAATGAGCGTTACGCCCGGATCGCTGACGTTGTGGTCGGTCCACTCTTGCACGTAGTGGGGAATGCGTTTTTTGGCTTCATCTACCAGTTGTTGAAAACTTCTATCGTCGAGTTTGGGGACTGCTAATGCCATGTTACTCTCCTGGAATCAGATAAAAGGGAAAGACTAAGGTGCGTTTGTCTTGCGTGGCTTTGATTTGGTATTGAATTTCGATGACTAAGCATTGGTTGCGGTCGGGATCGGGGTAGGCGGTGACATCCAAGACGTTGATGCGTGGTTCCCACATGCCCAGTGCTTCTGCGACGTACCGCTGCGCGAGAACGGCCGTTTGGTTGTTATTCGGTGCAAAAACCAACTCTGTGAGCCGTGAACCAAAGGTGGGGCGCATCAACCGGGTGCCAGGGGTGGTCATCAAGATGATCTGAATTGCTTGCTCAATCTCAGAACGGCCGTTGGCCAGAGCCATGCCCCCTTGCTTGTTGACGCCGGGCGGAAAAGCCCACCCTGTGCCGATAATTTTGTTTTGTGTCATGATTTACCCTTCTTCATTAACCTCAGTTCGGAATGAAGGACTGACGATGAAATAAAATAATGACTCCTCATGCACTGCCCTATCATCTAAGCAGTAGGTCGCTGCTTCCCAGACATGTGTGTTGAAAACATTGTCGGGAAACATTAGGGTACATTGACCGTTTGCTGACCTGCATTTTGTATGGAAATCACACCGCCCCAGGCACACGTCAAAGCGCAGCTGTTGTTGAGAGCGGGTTTCATGCCAATGGTGACGGTAGGCGACCCTGGAGTCCATGGTGCCGTGGTGACTGGAATGCAAGGTTGTGGCGTGAGTACCCCTTGTGCCGCAGCGGTCGCTGCAGCCACCTGCGGATTTGTCAGGGTGGTACACATGCCACAGGGAAGTACATTTTTCATGGGGACATTGTCCATGATGGTGGCGGCAGGCATGCTGCAGCCATTGGTTAGATTTTCTGGAGCGATGAGCAGTTGTCCTGGCGTGGTACCAAAACTGCATTGGATAGTGGCGTTGTTGGTAACAAGTGCTGCCATTGTATTCTTCCTTAATTTAGGTTGACCATTGCGCCTTTCAGGTTGGCGGTGCCGGATGCTTCTAAATTTAGCGTGCCGCCTGCTTTGATATACATGTTGGTGCCGGATTCTAGTTTCATATTGGCTGACGATTTGATTTCAACGTCGCCGCCGCTGTTGATGATGATTTTGTTGCTGTTGCTATCCATGGTGACGGTAAGGCCGCTGCTGCTTTTGATCTCGATGGTGTTGTTATTATCATCCAGGTTGATGGCGTGGCCGCCAGCGGTTTTGATTTCCACTTTGTTGTGGTCTTCGTGGATGGCAATGTAATGATCGTTGCGGGAACACCAAGTGCTCACTAATGGTTGTTCTGCATCGCCCACCACCGGTGGCAAATCATGTTGGCCGTTCCACATACCGCCTAAAACAAAGGGGCGCGAGAAGTCACCATGTTCAAAAGCGACCAGGACTTCATCTTCCACGTGGGGAATGGCACAGAAACCAGCGTTTGGTCCGCCACCGGCACCGATAACCCGCGCCCAATCACTTTCGGCGTCGTCGGTGAGCCAGGGGAACTTGACCTTGACGCGACCCCAGTTGTTAGGATCACAGGCATTGGTGACAACGGCCGTTACCACTCCAGGCCAGCGCATCAACGGTTTCTTGTCGCGGACTCGTTCCGCCAGGGAACCTGTGCGGGCGCCACGTACGGAGAAATAAGTGCGGAACCCTTCCGGGCTGTAAACGTGGGTGGCGTTGGTGACCAGGTATTTGCCACTGAACCGGCTGCCTAAAAGCGCCAGATCCACCATCTGACCCGCTTTGATGTCCGGGCGACGGTAAGCGATGCCCTCAGCCTGGATAAACGTGCCGCTTCGCTCGTTCATGCGTGCTTGAGCCAGCGCATCTGCTTCTGCCTGACTGACCACTGGTTGATCCACGATGACGAGCTTGCCCTGTCCAAAGCTGCTGGCCCAATCCTTGCCATTCCTCGACTCGTCGATTTTAGGGTACAGTTGGCCATCATCAGATTTACCCACGATGGCTTCTTGCTTATCAATATCCCAGCCCTTGACCACAACTTCATCGACTTGTTCAGCCAATGTCATGCGTGGTTTAAAGGAAATCAGTTCGTGGCCCCAACGCAGGGAAACGGCCGTGGCATTATCCGGTGGTTTGCGGAAATAAAGTTTGCCGTCATCTACAAAACATTCGTAGCCGATACGCCAGGCACGTTCCATCAAAAATTCCAGATTGGATTGGTTAGATTGGAAAATGTGGTCATAAACGGTACTGGTGGCATCGACTTCGGGCGATAAATCAATTTCGCCTGCGATTTCTTCAGCCAACTGGCTGTCTTTCTTGTTCAAAAAGGCGCGGCTTTTCGTTTCGCGGAAGAGGCGATGGGATTTGTCGTAGCCACGCACGATGAGTTCAGGTGTCATGCCTTCGCCAAAATAAGGTTCAAGAGATGAGATTTCACCTTTGATGAGAACGGTGCGTTTGCTGCCGCCATCACTGGCTGCAATTTCTATCTCTTTTGTCAAGTCAAAAGGACCGTTGTCTAAAATCTGCAACTTTTCATCTTTCATGCGCAGGGTAAACATGTCTGGCATGAATACGTGCTGATCAACGGTTGTTTCCACCACTTGACTGCGCACACTGTCTTGAATCTTGGTGCCATCGATTTTGATAATCAGTTCAGTCGATAAACTTGTTTTTTTAGACATGTGCCTCCGGTATCATGATCAACTGCCCCGGCACCAGAGCTTCCGGGTTGTTGATGTTGTTGTACTCAGCGATGGCACGCCATTTGGTGGCATTGCCATACACTTTAGCAGCGATGAGGTCTAGGCGGTCACCACGCACCACACGCCAGGTGCGCCGCACAGAATCGCTGCCTGAGGTGGGATTTTGCGCTGGGTAGTCGTTGATGTCGTTGTACTGGGTGAAGGTCACATTCACTTTAGCGCGAACGGGGGTGCCGTCGTTTTTGAACAAGGTGAATTTTTGCGTCATACTGGTCATGACAGCGGCAAAACGGAAGACACCCCATTGGAAAGCGCAGCCTGGTGGTTCCTGTTTGTCGCCACCATCCCGTGTTTCTTTGGGCTGCATGAATTTCCACATTTTGTTGGTGGTTTTGCTCACATCTTCGCCCGATTCGTAGGTATCAAAGAACAGGCTCAACTTGAGTGTTTGCGCCCCTGCTTTTTTAAAGGTCATATGCGGCGCGTCACTTTGGTTGTTAGCTTCTTCTGAGTATTGGTTTTGTTTGGATACGGTGTATTCATACGGGTTGAACATGCAAGAGATTTCCACGCCGCCGACTGAATCACCGTTTTCGTCCGCTTCATAAATTTTTGCTGGGACTAAGTTGCCTCGTGTATTACTCATGGTTAAAAACGTCCTCTGCTGCGTTCCCATTCGATTGACATGCGATCTTTAATTTCGCCATAAACTTGTCGAGCCAGTTCATCCATGTTGATTTCGGCTGCATCAGGTTCTGCCTCTGTTTGTTCGCTGTTAGGGGCTGGTGGCGCTTCTGTGGGTGGCGTGATGTCTTCTACAATCCTGGCTTCGTCACTGGTTTGGGTGGCTTCTGAGCGTGAAATGAAGGCAGACTGCACCGTGTTGGGGGTCATCATTTGCTGGGGTGGTGTTTCTAGGTCATTTGTTTTGGCAGCTGGCGATAATGCGGGGGGCTGAGGCTGGGTTGTTGGGGCTGGCTGCTGTGAAACTGGGGGTGGTTCAGCGCCGATGAGCCGCCACAAATCGCTGGGTAGGTCTCCAATTTCGGTGGCCACGGTTTCTTCGCTGCTCAGTTCTGGGGCGATGGCTGGCGTGTTGTCGGCCGTTTTCTCTCGTTGGATGGCTGGTGTTGGGGTTGGTGGCGGGGTTGGCCTCGGTTTGCGTGGGCGAATGAATTGCACAGACGATTCTGATGCCTGGCTGGGTGGAATGTTGTCTAGTTGTTCCCGCACTTGTTGGTCTTCTGCCGGCGTGACTTGGCGCATGATGCGGTCTCTTGATGGCGCGGTGGGCGGTAGGGAGACGGGGGGCGGCGTTGGTGTGTCTATCACTTGCACAGGCCAGGCGGATTGCAAGGGCATACTGGTGCTTTCAGCGGGCTGGGATTCTGGAGTAACGGCCGTTTTCCTGCCCTCATCTCTGGCTACCACAGCGGATACTTGAGGCGGTTTGGGTTGGAGCGTAACGGCCGTTTCCGCTGGTGCTGGCTGCCGTTGAATAAAAGTGGATTCGTCTGCTCGTGTGGGAGGTGCTGGCGTAGCTTCTTCCTTTTGCTCAACTGGCTGAAAGGGAACATCTGCCCGCATGCTGCTGCCTGCTTCATCGAGCGGGGACGGCATGATATGGCCTGCCTCCCGATGTTTACGCATGATGGTGTCCAGGCGGCGGGCATTCCGTTCTTCGGGCGTTGGCGGCGGTGACGGTTGGAGTGGGGGTGTTGTGCCTGCTTCCCGTTGGCTGGCAGGTTGTTTTGTAGGAGCGTCAGCGGGTAAATCAGGTACGCTGGTCTTGGCGGCAGCCGTTTCTGCAGCCGTTTCTGAGGCTGCTGGCAGCACCCCTTCTTGCGGCTCCATATGACCCGCCTCTCGATGTTTGCGCATGATGGTGTCTAAACGGCGGGCGTTCCGTTCGGCGGGGGTCAGCGGTTGAGAGGGAGGTAGTGATGGTGCTGGTTTAGCCTGCGCCGGTTCACGTTGGCTGCTGGCTGGGGGCGTTGTTTGGCTTGGTTGACCCGGGTGTGCTTCTGCGGGGTGGTGCCTAGGAGTCTCTGCACGGGGGAGCCCCGCCCTAGCCGCTGCTGCTTCAGCTGCCACAACGTTTGTTTCAGAAGGATTGGGTAATGTTTCTGGTGGCACGGGAGGCTCGCCGGAGATGGCTCGCTGTACCCGTTTCATCACAGATTTTAAGCGAGACAAGCCGCCTGTTTCCGGAGGGGTGGAGAGGGGAGCTGTCCTTTGGCTAGATGGTGGTGGTGTGACTGCTTGTGGTGACGCAGTTGGCGCCGTGCGGGTTTCAGGAGGAGAGGGCTGCCTGGCAATAAATGCCTCAACCTCATCCTGTGGTGTGGGTGGCCAGGTTGCTGCTGGTGGCGGCATGATAAAGGCATCTGCCACCGGACAATCTGTGCGGTTTTCACTCGTTGGTGGAGCTTCTGGGGCTGCTGGCGAGCGGAAAATAGCAGTCATGCTAGCATACCGCTGCACGCGCTGCACCAAAGGATTCTTCTCGCTGCGACTGCTTAACTGCCTCATCAGGTTGACACCGTCACTTCACCGCAAGCCAATTCCAACGTTTGAATGGCGACACTGTTGGCGCTTGACTGCAGTTGCGGGCCAGTCCATTTAGACGGGTAGGCCCCATCCAAATCCCAGCTCATAATCGTTTCCATCTTGTAATCAAGCAGGGAAACGGTGATTTTCTTCCGTTCAAAGGTTTCGCTCATCGTTTGTTTGTACCACTCAAACAAGGAGCTACGACCCACGCCATTTTTCAGGGTGATCTTGCTCCCTTTCCGACGACCAGGTAGTTGGTGAGTAAAGGTGTTTAAGCCACCTTCTTTAATCTGTTCCACTTCCCATTCGATCACGGGCACGGAACATTCTGTAAATGCGCCTAACTTTGCGCCAGCAATTTCCACAACGAAACGAAAGTTTGGATTTGTTGTTTTACGCAATTCATCTTTGCTCATCTGAACCCTTCATCCTTACGACAACCTTTTTCTTTCTTTTTCAATGTCCAGCTCTCTGAGCCAGAGGTCGTAAACCTTCTTGGCTAACTCGCGGATCTGTGCTGGTGTTAACGTTTTCTGGCCGCTTTTAGCGGCTTGCGCTGTTTGTTCTGGCATCTTGCCACCCGAATGATTGACGATGAAATAAAATATGGAATTGCATCGTCAGTTTCCAGGAACGGTAAGGCAATGAGTTCGTCATATTATTTAAATCCCGTTCCTAAAGGTGATAGTTGCACTTGAAAATGCTGGCTGCATGATGGGCATTGTGTACCCAGCATGAGCTTTTCGCTGCTGTTTAAGTGCATGTAGAGGTCTTGTAGATATGCCATATCAGAAGCAAACAGATGCTCGACGACTTGGGGCGTAACGGCCGTTATCCCACCCAACTGCGTAATCACCCGGCTCAATAGCAAAATCGGGATATATGCTTCATTTTTTTGCACACGGGAGTCACCCATCGTTTCCACTTCGTCGATAGACATGGCCAGCCGCATTCGACCTTGTTGATGAACCTGACCGCTGTCATCGATATAGCCTCTCGGCAGTGTGAACTCATACTCTGTTTGCATCATCGTATCCTACCTTGCGAAAAAACCTGACAGGTTTCCGAACCGTAACCGTTCAGACGGTGCTGACCAAGTTCTGGATAAACCTGCCAGGTTTGCTCAACATTACTGCACCCGCTCGATGTATTCGTGAGCGATGGTCAATTCTTCCACACCAATGTCATTGCTATCAGACTTTGGCTGCGGACCAGTTACCTTAACGGGCCACGCTTTCTCAAAATTCCAACGCGCCACCGGATTCAATTGTTGGTCATACATCACAATAGAACCGTTGTGGCGAGCTGCTTCCACATCACCATCTTCAACTTGTTTACGCCAGTCCCAGATGTCCATGTTGCTGGTAATGCCGCGTTTCAACGTGATGTTTTCCCATTTCAGACGGCCGGGCAGCTTCATCACCATTTCCTGGCCAGTTTCTGAGATGACTTTGTGTTCAATGACTTCTTGTTCCGAGCCAATTCCAGAGCATTCGGTGAAAAAGCCGCTGATAACACCTTGCACTTCTATGCCGAAATGAAAACCAACAAGGGGATCTTCACGTTCTGCCATGTCATACTCTCCTTTTTAATTGATGTCGTAACTCTCCAAAGTTGAGGAATGCGCCTGCCCACGTGCGCCTGCGTGGTATGCTCATGGGCGGCTCTTTGCACCCCTCAAAGTTGAAAAATTAAGGTACCAGGTTCGTCGTGATGACTTTCGTTAGCGTTGAGGGTCTGGTGACGACAAACCTAATCATTTGCCTATGCTTCTGCGTCAGCGCCAGCCCATTGGCTCAAACGCAAGATAACGAATTCGGCTGGTTTAACAGGTGCCATTCCTACTTCAATGATCAGCTGTCCCAAATCCCGAATTTCATGGGGATTGAGTTCTTCATCACATTTCACGTAGAAGGCTTGTTCCGGGGTCGTGCCAAAGAGGGCACCATTGCGCCAGATCACGCGCAGGAAGGCAATGACATCTCGCCGGACTTTGGCCCACAGGGTATGGTCATTCGGCTCGAAGACCACCCACTGCAAACCAACGTCCAGGGAGGAGCCTACCTGGCTGAACAGGCGGCGGACATTGATGTATCGCCAGGAACCGTCACTGCTCAAGGTGCGGGCTCCCCAAACGCGAATGCCGCGACCAGGGAAGGAGCGAATGCAGTTCACCCCAATTGGGTTGAGGGTGTCTTGCTCGTGGCGCGTTAGCCCAATTTCTACATTGGTGGCACCCAGAATCACTTCGTTGGCTGGGGCTTTGTGGACGCCGCGTTCCGCATCAACCCGGTTGTAAATGCCAACGATATGGCCGCTGGGCGGCACCATCTTGCTGGTGTTGGGGCTGTCGCTCAGGTCACTGATTTCAACCCAGGGGTAATACATGGCAGCAAAGGATGTATCGTAGTTGACAAATTCACGCCATTCTTTAGCTTGTTGGGCATTCAAACCAGGGGGCGTGTCTAAAATGGCAAAGCGGTATTGCATATTTTCGCAGTGGGCGATCATTGCCGTTTGCACTTGCTTCACCAACTCTTTGGCCGCTTTGGAGCCATCGTAATTGGCCATCAGGTCTGGGCAAAGAATCAAACTGACGTCATCTTGTGCCTCTAAACCGTTGATACCTGTCCGTTTGGCAGCATCACCGATGAAGTCGGCCGCTGTCAATGGACCGAATGTTGGTTCAGGGACAACCTCGTCTTTGCTTTCTTCGGCCGCTTTTTTGGCTCGAGGTGGCCGTTTGGATGGGGCTTTTGGTATTTCTGAAAGGGCACGTAAGCTGGTGACGTAGCAGGCACCGCCGCCATTGGCGAAATACCCGTATACGGCATCTGGCAAAAATGCGCCTTCGGTGAACCCTCCAAAAACGTCTTGGAACTGAGTCCAATTGGTTACCAGGATGGCTTTATTGAGGACGGAGGCCACTACTTCACGTTCCCCGGTATCGGGGTTAAACTGTTTGATACTGGCTTCGGCGGTAATACCTACGAAGGCGGCGATGGAGACACCGGCGATTTCAATGGGTTTGGTACCGCGATCTACTTCTTCAACATAGACACCTGGAGATGCATAAGTTACAGCCATTGTTTTATCTCCTTTTTGCTTGTGGGCTGGTTGATGAATGATTGGCAATCCAGCCTGACTTGTGTAAGCAACTTGACAGTCCAAATTTAGGCTTTTCAGGATTTAGGGTGGTGCGCGATTCTTGACGTAGGGCTGATTTTGCATTTTTTGTCGTTTCATATGATTCCTCGTTTTACAGTTGGATGTCGTAATCTTTACCAGGAATGGTGACTTTGGTTTCTTTGGGTTTGCCTTTTTCGGGCCAAGCGACCAAGGTGTAGTCGCCATGTAAGAGGCTGCCCAGGCGGAAACGGCCGTTATCGTCGGTGGTGGTGAAATAGCCAGTGCCTTTGATGGCGATGTTGATGTTGGCTTGCGGGCTGCCCTTCTTGGAGACAATGCCGCCGATGTATGATTTGGGGTGAACGGCCGTTTCTGGTGCCAGGGTCTCGCTGGGTGGGTTTTCTGAAATGCCAGAGCGTAAAGTGAGGGTGCGCACCGCTGGTCCCGTGACCTTGTTCCAGGGATCCATGGCTACGGTGACCACGTAAGAGATGCTGGGACGCATTTCATTGTCTAGCGCACTCCACACCTCTGCCGGGTTGGTGAGCTTGTCGTTGCTGGCCACCTTGGCTTGAATCTCGAACGGCTGCTCCTGCATCTCACCCACCAGGTATTTCGGTGCAATAATGGGATTGCGAAACAAGGCCAAAAGGCAGCGTGCCAGGAGCAAATGCTCATCGTCTGCTTCTGCGGCCCAGGTGGTGAGCATATAATGGCAATCTACGCGGAATGGGGTGCGCTTCATGTGTGTGACATGGAAGTGGGCACCGTCATTTTGGCGCAGTTGTTCCCATTGATGTTGGCGCAGCACCACATTTTCGCGCACGTCATACAGGTAAAAATTGACGGTGGGCTTAACCAGTTTTGTACTCCATTCGCGTACAGGCTGGTCAAATTTGATGTCAATCTGGCCGTTTTTGATGGGTATTTCGGCGGTCAGCATATTTTTGATGGACTCATCCAGATCTGAAAACATGGTTTACTCCAACGTTTCCTCTTCTTCCTGAACTTGAGTCAATTCTTCTTCTTCCTGAGCTTCAGTTAATTCTTCTTCTTCCTGAGCTTGAATCAATTCTTCTTCTTCTTCTTCTTGTCTTTGCAGATTGTCGGGCTGGGCCATGACGATGTCGGCTGTTTTGTCGGCTTCTGCTTCATACTGGTCATTGGGGTCATTGACAGTCATTTTTCCCTGCACTGAAGGGGTGGAAGCTCCTTGTTGGACGACATGGGTTAGTTCATGGGCGATGAGATGCTGCCCATCGCTGCTGCCTGGGTTGTATGCGCCTTCACGGAAGAAGATGTCGTTACCGGTGGTGAACGCTTTGGCGCCCAACTGCTTGGAGAGTTGATCGGATTGGGTGTCGTTGTGGATGGTGACATGACTAAAATCCTGTCCCATCGTTTGCCCTGCTTTGGTGGCTATGCCTTCGTCCAGGCTTTGGCCACTGCCGCGCTGCCTGTTGATGGAAACGGCCGTTTCGTCATCAATTTCTGTTGGACCTTCACTCTTGCGCTGGGCGAGAAAGCGCTGCACTGAAGCGTTGCCCAGCGTGTGCTGCATCTGGGTCAGGGTGGCTGGATTGAGCTGCCCTTGTAATGTGTCCACCGACACGTGAGCATCATCTTTTTGCGGTTCAACTTGTTCTGGCTGTGGCTTCGGTTTGGCCTTTCCTTTTTCGTCAAATGAATGTTCCAATGACATCTTCATCCTCCAGTGCTACCCGGTTGGGGGCAGCGTAAACAATTTTTCGTCGATTAAACGGCCGAGTTTTTGATATTCGCGTTGGGCACTATGAAGCAGGTGGCGCATGCCCACTGGCTGCTTGTCTTCGGCGGCTAAAAATGCGGCGGCCAGGATAATGTTGCGAATGTTGCCCCCTGGAATGCGGAGACGCTGCGCCAGCACTTTGAAATCGACATCTGGAGCCAGTGGTGTTTCCTGGGGGACATTGACATGCCAGATGCGTTCGCGGTCGGCGGCTTCGGGGAAGGGGAATTCCACCACAAAGTGAAGGCGACGGGTGAAGGCATCATCCAGGTTGGCGCGTAGATTCGTGGCCAGAATGACAACGCCATCATACATTTCCATGCGTTGCAAAAGGTAGCTGATTTCGATGTTGGCATACCGATCATGGCTGTCTTTGATCTCTGAGCGCTTGCCGAAAATGGCGTCTGCTTCGTCAAAAAAAAGGATGGCGTTGCTGGTTGCCGCTTCGGTGAAGATGCGGTCTAGATTTTTCTCGGTTTCGCCAATGTATTTACTGACCACGGTGGAGAGATCTACTTTGTAGAGAGCCAGCCCTAAGACAGTGGCCATGATGTCGGCTGACATTGTTTTGCCGGTGCCGGATTCGCCAGCAAACAAGGCGCTGAGCCCTTTGCCTAACGCCAGCTTGTGGTTAAAGCCCCATTTGTCGTAAACGGTGGGGCGATGTTTGACGGTGTTGACCATTTCATGAAGCTGGTTCAAGGTGTCTTGGGGCAAGACGATGTCTTCCCAGGAGCAGCGCGGCTGAATTTTGGTGGCGAGACGGGCTAAGTTTTGGTTGGAATGAGCGCGGCTGGCAGCAAATAAATCTTCGTTAGTTAAATCATCTTCTCGCCAGTTAGCTAGATCGCGGGCGGTGGCGATGGCGTCTTCGATTTGGCCGGGGGTAAAGCGGAAATGATTGGCAACGGCCGTTAAATCTAACGCGCTCTCTCTGCCTAAATGCTGCTGCCAGATGGCTAAACGGCCGTTAAAGTCTGGCGCCGGGAAGGAAATCGCAAACAGAGGGCGGGGGCGGGCGCGATTGCTGGTTTGCCAGGCTGTTTGGCTGGCTAATACCACGATATGGGGGTAAGCCAGCAGTTGGCTGAACAGGGGGTCTGGTGGTTGGTTGTCTACTAGCAAGCGCTCCCACTCTTCTAGGAACAGAACTGCCCCAAATAAACGGCCGTCCCGCAGCAGCCACTGGGAGCAGGTGTGGAGGTTCAGGTTGCTGGCAGCCAGTTTTGTGCAATTGATGCGCAGTAACGGCCGTTCCGCCTGAGCGGCGAGATGTTGAGCTGCTTCTAATTTGCCCGTCCCGTAGCTGCCGAAAAAAGCGTAGAGCGGCGGTGGCGCGGCATCACTGAGGTGCAGCAATTTCTGGAGTAAATCTGTCGAAACACGCTGTGGCTTGCTTGTCTCAGCGACCGGGTAAAGTTGAGCTACCTCCTGTAGTTTGGGATCGAGTTGATCGTCGCCCAGCAAGAATTCAATCACATGAGGAGCCGGCCGAATCGATTGCATGAGCAGGCTGTTGTCGTCTCGATCCCCCGTGATTTCAAGCAAGCCAGATTGGATTAAACGGCCGTTTCTGCCGAACAATTGTCGTAGAGCCAGCTTTTCACCGAAGTCATCTGTGAGCAAATTAAGCAGCAGCCCAATAGACGGCCGTTTTTTGGTGACATCGTCATGGAGATAGGCAAAGATTTGAGCGTAACGGGGGTCAATTTCGGGGGCGATGGTCAGTAGAAATGCTTCTACCTCCTGCGGTGTGAGAGAAAAGGCGTTGATTAAATGGGCTAGGCGAAGAGAACGGCCGTTTTCCAGGCAGCTATTCGTTTGCGCATGCCATACCGCATAGGCTTGCGAAATGGTTTCATGCCAGCTTTGGTGAAAAGCGGCGGAATGATGCCCATTTTCCGACCAGATGTGCTGCCCCATATCATAGGTCAATAACTGATCCACTTGCTCATCAGCAATGTAAAGGCCGCGAAACTCATCATGCGGGTTTAAGCCATTCTCGCGTGCGCGAAAGACAGCCCAGCGAATGCGCACATCAACGACAGCCAGCCCTGCCAGCAGATGACCGCGGCTATCCGCAAAAGGAGACCCATCAATGACGTGAACAGCCGTGCTCATTGCTTTTTATCCTCTTGAACAGGCTCAAACATCTGTTTAAAAGCAGAGTCATCATTCAAATACCAGTTAATGATTGTGGGGATCTCTTCCGTTGATTTAAAATGTTTCTTCTGTTTAGATTGCACGTGCTGCACCCAGCCACGCCAATCACCGACTGTCAGGGGGATATCCCGATTTTCCCGCCAAACACGGATGAGAAAGGAATGTCCATCTTTCTCAAATCTGGACATAATCACTTGATTTTGTTCATCAGCCATCATTCAACCCGGAAGCAAGGCCGCCAAGTAAACGTTCACCAAAAGAGAATAACCTGGAAACGAATACACTCAAGCTGACTGTTCTCCGAACTATTCATTTTGAAACAGTCAGCACCTAAAGTTATCGCTGCTGACATTGTATGGATGAGCCTCACAAAACTCTCACAAGCCGCCGGCAGAAGCAGAAAAGGGCTGCTGGCTTGCCACCAAAATGATTTGTTGAGAAAACACTGGACATTATCTGTAAATCAGCGATAATGAAGCATCGTATAAATTGTGAAAATTGTCACAATTTCTGCCTTTGATATGATTGTTGCGAATCCCATTGGTAACAGGAGGTATGTATGTTAAAAAAATCCCGTAAAGTGGAACCCCCATCAGACGATAAGCGGTGGCGAATCGTCCAGGGAACCATGCGCCGAAACGGCTATGCACGGCATTCGCTCATTGAAACCCTCCACACAGTGCAAGAATCCTTTGGCTATTTAGATGAGGACTCTCTGCATTTTGTAGCAGAATCACTGCGTGTACCGCTAAGCCAGGTCTATGGCGTTTCCACATTCTATCATTTGTTCAGCCTGAAACCGGCCGGTAAACATACCTGTGTGGTATGCACAGGGACTGCATGTTATATCAAAGGAGCCCCCGATTTGCTCAATACCATCAAAGAAAATTATGACATTCAGCCTGAGGAAACAACGAAAGATGGTGAACTTTCGTTGTTAACAGCTCGGTGTGTTGGTTCTTGTGGTTTAGGCCCCGTCGCTCTGGTTGATGGCGAAGTGGCAGGCAAGCTCACTCCAGAAAAGATGCTGGGGCGGCTGCAGGAGGCAGTGACAAATGATGCATGATAAATTTGAACAGATCACCGAAAGAGAAGAAGAAAAAGCTGGTGAATTGTCCCATACCGTAAAAGTATGTATGGCGGCTGGCTGTTTGTCTTCACAAAGTGATGCCCTCCTTGAGGCTCTCCAGGATAATGTGGGGGAACGAGGCTGTAAAATCAAAGGTGTTGGTTGCATGGGGCTGTGTGCTGAGGGGCCTTTGGTAGAGATTGACACCCAGAAGGGTGACACAGTTGAATCGGTTATGTACCAACATGTGACCCCAGACGATGCGGAAGAGCTGATAGCCTCTATCGACTCTGATCCAGTTGAGCGACTGAAGCTGGATAAGGATGTGCCGTTCTTCAAGAATCAGGTAAAGATTGCCTTGGAAAATAGTGGTCAGATTGATCCCGAGCGGCTTGAGGAATATATCGCGGCTGGAGGCTATTGGGGATTATTAACGGCCGTTACCGAAATGGGACCAACTGAAGTCATCGACGAAATTGTGACCAGCGGTCTCCGTGGTCGTGGTGGCGGCGGCTACCCTACCGGCCTCAAATGGAACACCGTCGCCAAAATGGAAGGTGCCATCAAATACATCATCTGCAACGCCGATGAAGGCGACCCTGGCGCCTTCATGGACCGCACCGTTTTAGAAAGCGACCCCCACCGCGTGCTAGAAGGAATGGCTCTGGCTGGTTACGCTGTCGGTGCCACCGAAGGCTACGTCTATGTCCGTGGTGAATACCCCTTAGCTATCGAACGCCTCAAGAAAGCGATTCGTCAAGCCAAACGAATGGGCATCCTTGGTCACAATGTGTGTGGCACCACCTTCGATTTCAACGTCCACATTCGCATTGGAGCCGGCGCCTTTGTCTGTGGTGAAGAAACAGCGCTCATTGCCTCCATCGAAGGTCAACGTGGTACGCCACGCCCCCGACCGCCCTATCCGGCAGAATATGGCCTATGGGGACATCCCACCCTCATCAACAACGTAGAATCCTTCGCCAATGTGCCTGCCATCATCCGCAATGGCGGTGATTGGTATGCCGACATCGGCACCGAAAATAGCAAAGGCACCAAAGTCTTTGCCCTGGCTGGTTCCATCCAAAACACAGGTATCATCGAAGTGCCAATGGGCATTACCCTCAATGAAATCGTGTTTGACATGGGCGGTGGCATTCCCAATGGTCGTGAGTGCAAAGCTGTGCAAACAGGTGGCCCCTCTGGCGGTTGCATCCCCTTAGAATATTTTGATACACCTGTCGATTACGATTCCTTGCGTGAACTAGGCTCCATCATGGGGTCAGGCGGTATGATTGTCATGGACGAAACCTCGTCAATGGTAGATGTCGCCCGCTATTTCATGGAATTCTGCATGTCAGAATCGTGTGGCAAATGCGTACCCTGCCGGGTGGGCACAGTGCATATGCACAACTTGCTCGACAAAATTTATTCTGGCAACGGCAGCTCGCGTGACCTGGCTCTGCTAGAAAAATTGTGTGAAATGGTAAAAGAAACAAGTCTCTGTGGTTTAGGTCAGACCGCGCCGAATCCAGTGATTAGCACCTTACGGTATTTCCGCCAGGAATATCTCGATCTATTGTCGGATGGTGAGACAGTGGCAAATGTTGAAGTAGAAGCGGAGGTGGCAGTATGAGACGCTCATCCAAAGCGAGAACAATTAAGACTTTAAAGATTGATGGTAAAGATGTGGCTGCCAGACAGCATGAAACCATCTTGGAATTGGCACAAGAAAATGACATTTTCATCCCCACCCTTTGCCACATGGAAGGTTTGTCTGAATATGGCGGCTGCCGGTTGTGCCTGGTGGAGATAAAAGGCTCTAACAAACTGCAACCTGCTTGTATGACTACCGCCCGGGAAGGCATGGAAGTGGTGACTAATTCTGAGAAACTGCATGAGTATCGTACCATGATCCTCGATTTGCTGTTCTCAGAACGGAATCACATTTGCTCTGTGTGTGTGTCAAACGGGAATTGTGATCTGCAATATCTGTCCCTGAAATTGGGCATGACCCACATTAACGTGCCTTATCTCAACCCATCTGTTCCTGTGGATATGTCCCACGATTACTTTGTGATGGATCACAATCGCTGCATTTTATGTCAACGTTGTGTGCGCGTGTGCAGCGAAGTGGAGTGGGCCTCAACCAAAGGTGTGATGGGCCGTGGTATCAATACCCGCATTATCCATGACCTGAATGGTACTTGGGGTGATTCTGATACTTGTACAAGCTGTGGTAAGTGTGTCAATATTTGCCCAACTGGCGCATTGTTTGAGAAAGGTAAATCAGCTGGTGAAATGGAAAAACGGCGCGATTGGTTACCTTACTTGAAGCTGATGCACGAGGATTAAACTATGAGTGAAAAAGCAATCATGGCAACCGTATGGCTGGATGGCTGCTCAGGCTGTCATATGTCATTCTTGGACATTGATGAACGTATCCTGCAAATTGCAGAAAAAGCAGATTTGGTTTACAGCCCGCTGGTTGACATTAAAGAGTTCCCGGAAATGGCAGATGTGACCCTGATTGAGGGTGCTGTTAGTAGTCAAGAAGATTTGGAAAAAATCAAGAAGGTACGGGCGCATACCAAAATTTTGGTGTCGTTGGGTGATTGTGCCGTCACGGCTAATGTGCCTGGCATGCGTAATCCGTTCAACGTGGATGACGTGATGGATCGCGCTTACATCGAAAACTCAGCCACCAATCCGCATATTCCGGTAGAAGTGATTCCCCCCTTGATGAAGACATCAGTGCCTGTGCATCAGGTTGTGGATGTGGATGTTTTTGTCCCAGGCTGTCCGCCCCACGCTGACACGATTTTCTTTGTGCTTGCGGAGTTGCTGGAAGGCCGCATCCCGGATCTGACGGAGATGACGAGGTTTGGGGTGTAAATGAGGACTAGGGTCTTGGGATTAGAGGCTGGCTTTTACTGATCGCCATTCCTCAATCCCCAATCCCCAGGACAAGGAAAAATCCTATGAGCAAAACAATTACGATTGATCCCGTGACCCGCATTGAGGGTCATAGCAAAATTACGATTCAACTGGATGATGATGGTCAGGTGGAGGATGCACGTTTTCATGTGACTCAGTTCCGTGGTTTTGAGAAGTTATCTGAAGGACGGCCGTTTCATGAAATGCCAGCGCTTACTGCTCGTGTTTGTGGTATTTGCCCGGTTAGCCATCTAATCGCATCTGCCAAGACTTGTGATGCTTTGTTAGCTGTCAGGCCGCCGCGCACGGCGCGTAACTTGCGCCGTATCATGAACTTAAGCCAGATCATCCAATCTCATGCGTTGAGTTTCTTCCATCTTTCATCGCCTGACTTGGTAATGGGCATGGATGCCGATCCCGCTAAACGTCATTTGTTTGGTGTGGCTCAGGCGAAGCCGCAGTTGGCGATGGATGGGATTGCCCTGCGCCAGTTTGGGCAGCAGATTATTGAGCTGTTGGGCGGCAAACGGATCCATCCTGCCTGGATTGTACCTGGTGGTGTTAGCCATCCTTTGTCGGCGGAACACCGCAACGAAATTTTGGCGAGAATTCCTGAAGCATTAAAGCAGGCACAGCGTACTTTGGATTGGTACAAAGCGACCTTTGCCCAATTCACTGAAGAGATCCGTACCTTTGCCAATTTCCCGACCCTTTTTATGGGCATGGTAAATCCTGAAGGATTGATCTCGATGTATGCTGGCAAGATTCGCATCGTTGATGCTCAAGGTGATATTGTGGCGGATCATCTTGACTACCATACTTATCAAGATTGGATGGCAGAAGCGGTTGAGCCAGATTCTTACCTGAAATCGCCGTATTACAAGCCGATGGGGTATCCACAAGGTATTTTCCGTGTGGGACCTTTAGCTCGTTTGAATATCTGTTCTCATTGTGGCACGGATCGTGCTGACATGGAATTGGCTGAGTTCCGTTCGCTGCAACGTGGGGCGGTGTTGAGTTCATTCCATTACCATTATGCCCGTCTTATCGAGATTATTTACTGCATCGAGCGCATCAATAATTTGCTCAATGATCCTGATATTTTGGATGATCATGTGCGTGCGCATGCTGAACCGAACCAGTTTGAGGGTGTGGGGATGTCTGAGGCACCACGGGGCACGCTGATGCACCATTACAAGATTAATCGTGATGGCCATATTGAGTGGGTGAACATGATTATCGCTACGGGTAACAATAATCTGGCGATGAACAAGGGTGTTTACCAGGTGGCTAAGCATTTTGTGCAAGGTGAGAAAATTCAAGAGGGGATGTTGAATCGTGTAGAAGCGGTGATTCGCACGTTTGATCCTTGCTTGAGCTGCTCGACGCATGCTTTTGGCCAGATGCCGCTGCATGTGCAGGTGTTGGCACCCGATGGTGACGTGTTGGATGAGAGGTATCAGGCGTGATTTGCCAATGGTAAATGGGAATCGGTGATCGGCTGGGCTGGTCACCGATTTTTTTGTTTGCTTAGACGTGGCGGATAAGATGTCATCAGGTTGCTAAATTCTGTGTTTTTTTGCCCTGGACGTTTATGGAACTTAACAAATGTACGCAGGTATCTCAACAGGTATTTGTATCTAGCGTTTAAGTGTTGACATAATCTTCTTTTTAAACCAGGTTTACGGAAGCGCTGGTTGACGTAGGTGATTTGTTAAGGATTGACGATGAAATAAAATATGGATCAGGGCTTGCTTGAGATTTTTTTATGAAGGTTTTGTTAATTGGATATGGTAATCCGCTGCGAAAGGATGATGGTATTGGGTGGCGGGTTGTGGAGGAAATTGAGAAGGGGCAGTTGTTCATGGCCAATTGTCAATTGTCCACGATTGTGACGCACCAATTATTGCCGGAGTTGACAGGGGATGTGAGTGAAGCGGAGCTGGTGATTTTTGTGGATGCGTCGGTAGAGGGGGAGCCAGGCACGATTGCGGTGCAGGCGTTAGCCCCGGTGGAGCAGCGGATTGGGGCGTTGACGCACCATTTTGATCCGGCGGGTTTGTTGGGGTATGCGCGGGATTTGTACGGCCGTTTTCCGCGAGCGTATTTGGTGACGATAACGGCCGTTTCTCTGGGGTATGGTGAAGGATTATCACCTCTTATCGAAGCGCTTGTGCCAGAGATATTGCAGCAAATCAAACAAGTTGTGCATCTGTGACAAGGTGAGGTTTTTCAGGAATAATCCACCTGGAAATGGGTTACCACTCATGTATGACAAACCCTAAACAGGGTTGTCGGCCTTTTAGGAGAAAATAAATATATCTCCTGATATAATTCTACTGTATCCCAAAAATCAGGAGAATTCCCATGACGATAAATCGCGTAGTTGTAATTGTTTTAGATAGTGTGGGTATTGGCGAACTGCCAGATGCTGCTGCCTTTGGCGACGTGGGCAGCCATACGCTGGGCAGTATGGCTCGTGTGGTTGGCGGCCTCAAGGTTCCCAATCTGGAGAAAATGGGGCTGGGCAATATCGCTATTTTGGATGGCGTGCTGCCCCAAACAGAACCAACGGCCGTTTATGGCAAAATGGCTGAGATTTCCGCAGGTAAGGACACCACCACCGGCCATTGGGAGTTGATGGGCATTGAACTCAAACAAGCTTTCCCTCTCTATCCTGATGGCTTCCCCCCTGAGGTGATGGAGCGTTTCGAGGCGGAAATTGGGCGTGGCACTCTAGGCAACTATCCCGCTTCTGGCACCATCATCCTCAACGAACTGGGTGAAGAACACATGGCGACAGGCAAGCCGATCGTTTACACTTCTGGTGACAGTGTTTTCCAGATTGCTGCTCACGAGGAAATCATTCCTATCGACGAGTTGTATCACATGTGCCATGTGGCGCGTGAGATTTTGCGTGGTGAGCATGAGGTGAGCCGTATCATCGCCCGGCCATTTGTGGGCGAACCGGGTAACTTCACTCGCACGGCCAATCGTCACGATTACTCGGTGGTGCCGCCACAGCCGACTTTGCTAGACAAAATCGAAGCAGCCGGGCAAATGGTCTATGCGATAGGCAAAATCAATGACATTTTTGTGGGTCAGGGCATTACGGATTATGTGACGACGCAAGACAACATGGATGGCGTGGACAAGACCATTGCTGCCCTTAAAGAGCGAACAGAAAAAGGATTCATCTTCACCAATCTGGTGGACTTTGACGCTAAATTCGGCCATCGTAACAATCCAGCAGGGTATGCCAACTGTTTGGCTGAATTTGACCAACGCTTACCAGAAATTGTGGCGGCGCTGACAGATGACGATGTGTTGGCGATTACTGCTGACCATGGCAATGATCCCGTAACGCCCAGCACGGATCACTCCCGCGAATATGTGCCTGTGCTCATCATTGGCAAACCGGTGAAGGCTGGTGTCAATATTGGGGTACGCCGCACATTTGGAGATTTAGCCGCGACCATAGCGGAGATGCTGGGGGTAGAACGGCCGTTAATCGGCACAAGTTTTATGCAAGAGATATTGGCGGACTAACAGTTGAAGATGACAGATTGACTGCACTGGCCACGGCTTGCTATTCACTGGTCACGGCAAATGGTGACTGAATGATACGCCGGTTGCGCTGGAAGGGGACATCTGAGCCTAATGGTTCAAAATCCTTAGTTGTGCCAGCATCCCAATGCAAGACAGCGAAAAGCGAATCAGTGATAGTTTCTGAATCGATAGTGACGGTGACATCTCGATTGATGCCAGGCGCCAGCCAGGTTTGCCCGATGATGTCACCCAGTTCGCCATCGTCATTGGTGTAGATAACGACCCAGGCGCTGCTGTCGGTGATGGCGTATGGTAGGGTAACGGCCGTTTCTCCATCTACTTCTTGCAATGCTTGATCTTCGGTGATGAGATAGTTGCCGGGATTGGTGTTAAAGCTAAATGGATGGGCGATGCGTCCCTGATACACCACTTGAAAATCCCCTCCGATGAAATCAAATTTATCGCCAGGTTCCTTGTCGATATGCAAGAAGACGAACAGCTCTTCAGTGATTTGGTTGCTTGATAACTTGACGGGCACAAATTCATTGAGGCCATTGTCTAGCGGAGCGGATCCGATGATAATGCCAGGGCTGCCGCCATCATCAGCATAAACGGCGACCCAACCGGGACCATTGCTCACAACACGCTCAACTACAATTTGATTATTGATGACGGGCTGGTCAAAAATCACGGCTTGGGGTGGGAATGTCGCTTCAATTTCTGCTGCCACCGGTTCTCCTATGGCCAGCACTGGTAAATCTTCTTCGGGGAAATCAAAATGTTGCTCGCGCCCCGTGTCTGCGTGCAGCATGATGTAGAGGTGGGGTGTGGCTTCTCGCCAGGGAATTGGCACCACAATGTTTTCTGATGTGCCAGCTTGCACAGAGGTGAAGCCTAAAATAGTGCCTATGGCGTCAGCTTCTTGTGTGTAAACGACAACCCATCCTGGGCCTGGTGAACGGACATTGTCGATGGCAATGAGGCCATCTTCTAACACATCCTGGTCGCTGGCCTGGATTTCTGGCAGCTGCATTTGCCGGTTAATGGCAAAGGATTGGGCGACGGTGCTGCCATTTTCAAGCAGGGGATCATCTTCCCCCGGAAAATCGAAGCTGTCTTTGCTGCCTGCGTTGTGGTGAATCATGGCGGTCAAGGTGTCTGTGGCTTGCAATGGTTCAATGACTACTTCCACTGCGCTGTTGGTGCCACTGGTAACGGCCGTTTGCCCCAGCACTTCTCCTACCTGACCATCATGTTCGGCATGGATAACGACCCACGCCGGTTCTAGCACGGTGACATTGTCGATGACCAGGAGGCCATCGTTGTTGAGTGGCTGGTCTGAGACGGACAGGGTGGGCCGCCTGGGGGTGTTGGTGGGTTCAGGCGTGGGGGTGTCTGTGGGTTGAGCAGGCGTGGCGGTATGGAGAACGGCCGTGGCCGCTGGTGTGGGTGTTGGCTTAGCGTTTCCGCAAGCCGTTAGCAATAGCAAAATCAGGGAAATAACGATCAACTGTTTTAACAAAACAACCTCGCTTAAAAATTAACCTCGCTTAAAAATTAGTAATTGTCAATTTTCAATGGTCAATTGTCAACGGCCGTTCATTGACAATTAACAATTGACGATTCACTCTTGAAATGAATTCGATTGTATGTCGGGTGAAAGCGCAAAACAAATTTGATGCCAGGGTGTGGCACAGGCCGGGTGGCCTGTGCTTCTATCGATTACGGTGGCCCGGCTTGCCACCACATGGTTTGCCCATCTGTGGTGACTTCGATGGTGCCTAACTCGTAGGTGCCTAACACGGCGGCGCCGATGGCCTGGGCGCGTGCCAGCACTTCGGGGTGTGGATGGTTGAAGCGGTTGTCTTCCCCCGCAGAAATGATGATGATTTGAGGGCGCACTGCTTCTAGAAAGGGCATGGTGCTGGAGGTTTTGGAGCCATGATGCCCTGCTTTGAACACCAATGATTGGAGTGGATAGCTTTGTGCCAGCATCGTTTGTTCGCCTTCTTCTTCTACATCGCCGGTGAGCAGCAGGGAAAAATCGCCGTAGGTTAGGCGGAAGGAGACGGAGTTTTCGTTGCGGTCTAGGGTGGCGAAGTGGGGGCCAGGATGCAGGATTTCCAGGCGAACACCATCGCCGATGTCGATGATTTCGCCAGCCTGGGTGATGTGTCGTTTGGTGTTGGTTTCTTGGGCGGCTTGCAGCAGGGCGTCGTAGATGTCTGAACTGCCTTGTTCGGCGTCATTGGTGATGAGGTGGTCGATGGTGTAGCGGTCAAACACTTCGACTAGCCCTGCCACATGATCTGCGTCGGGGTGGGTGGCGATGAGGATGTCGAGGTGGTGATCCCAGAAGGGTATTTGGCGGCCTAGCTGCTCGTTGAGGACGCTGGGGTAAAAGCCGCCATCGACTAGAATTTGCCGTCCTGTAGGTGTTTGGATGAAGATGGCGTCACCTTGCCCCACATCGAGGAAGGCGACGTGCAGCAAGCCATCTGGTTGGCTGCTGCTCCAGTTGAATACCAGGAGGAGGGCGATGATGCTAGCGAAAACGGCCGTTTTCTGTCCTAAGTTTTGCTTCAATACATCTATGACCACGTTGCGCCTCTCTTTTGTTTGCCTGGCATACCAGGTGACGCCCAAAATGGCGGCAAACAAGATGGCAATGCCGCTGGGCGATACTGAGACGGGCAGCGAAGCCCACGGCACTCTGGCAAACGCCCGCACCATGTTGATGGTTGCGGTCAGAAACAGCCAGGCAATCCAGGCAAAAGGCTGCCCCAGAGGCTGCCAAATCATGCCTAAAATTGTGGCCAGGCCACCCCACAACATCACGCCTGATTGAATTGGCAGAATAAAAGCGTTTGATATTAAGCTGATGAGTGACAATTGGCCGAAGTAGCCAATCATCAAGGGTAGTGTCAAGATTTGGGCGGCGAGGGTGAGCAGGACTGCCTCTGACAGAATGCTCATCACCTGATTGGTTAGGTTGCGTTCCATCACGCGGGAAAGGTGTTTGCGCGTCCATTGTGTGAAGGGATCGGCGTAGAGCATCAACCCCAGCGTGGCGGCGAAGCTGAGTTGAAAGCCAACATCCCACAGCGTGTGGGGGTTAACCATTGTCATGCAAAGGCCGGTGAAGAACAGGGAAGCGTAGGCGAAGTTGGGGCGTCCCAGCCAGCGGCTGGTGAGGAGGAAGATGCTGCCCATGATGGCGGCACGCACCACAGAGGCGTCGGCTCCTACCAGGATGGTGTAGAGGATAATGCCGACGATGGCCACGAGAACGGCCGTTTTCCGTGCCATAAATGGGTCAGTAATGCCTACTAAAATCACGATGATGATAGCGATATTGAAGCCTGAGATGGCGATGATGTGGGTCATGCCGGTGACGCGAAAATCTTCTGCTAAATCTGGCGGGATACCGTTGTCATCGCCCAGTAAGATGCCCGTGAGGAGTGCGGCTTCAGGATCGGGGATGAGTTGGTTAATGGTGGCTTTGGCGCGTTGTTTGAGGCGAAAAATGGTGTGGTAAAGTGGCTGCCCTGCGTTCTCGGCCAGCACATCCACTTGCGCTAACAGCACTATGCTGTGGACGCCCTGGCGAGCGAGGTAATCTTTGTAGCTGAAGTCGTCGTCTTCAGGTGGGGTGACCAGGTCCCCGTTTATGGCTACCTTAGTGCCATAAGGAATAACGGGAAACCGGTCGGTGATGGCTAACACGGTGCCGCTGACTGGCTGGCTACGGCCATCATGGAAGGTGATGTGTTCTACGGAGACGCGCAGGTTGACAGAGGTGTCACGCACGTCTGGTTCGTCGGTGACGATGCCAATGAGACCCACGACTGTTCCTGTGTCGTTGTAAAAAGCGACGTGGTTCTCATCAATGATTGGCAAGGAGATGGTGTAGCGGACGCCGCCCAGACCAAGCACGCCCAGACTGAGCAGCAGCCAGGCACCCTGAAACCAACGATGCAATATGAAACCCAGGATGAAAACGGCCGTTGCCATTCCCAGCCAGATTGAGGCACTCCAGTTTATTTGTGAGGCGAAGAAGATGCCACCAAACCAACAAATGCAAAGATAAACAAGGCGCACTGGTATCGATACTCCTCAAAATGATATGAGTGTCGATGTTAAAATGTGAGCGGTGATGTACTGAACTGTCAAGGATGATGATGTGTGAAAATCCAAACAAGTACCTGAATATCAACTTCTACATTATAGCGAATGATTGCCTGAGCGGAAGTCCTGATTTTGCGGAGGTGAAGTTGGATGGGTGCCCGGCACTTATTTCAGAGGGGAGGCACGCCCTGTTATTTTTGACTTCAGCAATTCGAAATGTAACTCAGTCAGGTTCAAGTTCCAGTTGAACAAACATAAATCTGAGCATCGAATTCCAATCTGAAAATACCCAATAGCGCATCA
>PDWJ01001747.1_pt1 | contig 74298 bp, 65 predicted proteins | sample 1430881 | NCBI WGS metagenome assembly PDWJ01 (sample SAMN01162460, study PRJNA174530) | Oral metagenome, whole genome shotgun sequencing project. | biome: Marine environment; feature: Marine mammal; material: Swab sample of the gingival sulcus; isolation source: swab sample of gingival sulcus...
CTGATCTTTTCGCGCGTCACCTGACGGCTCATGTTTTTGTCGATCAGCGCCAGCGCCTTGTCCAGCGCATCCTGAGACATATCGTTGATCACCACATCATACCCGGCCAAAGCGCATACATGAGCAATCCCATTGCCCATCTGCCCTGCCCCGATGATACCAACCTTTGAAATTTCCATTGCAAATCCCTCGCATATTTTCGGCGATATTACGGCGGTCACGACACAAGGTGCAAGGGGGCAGAGCCGTTAAAAAACCGCTAAAATTTGCAGGTTAGCATTTTTGAAATCTATTTCGGCGAATCTCCTCCTTGGGTGAATAGACAAATAAGAGGTGGGAGTAATGACCTTTGAAAATTTGGGGCACAGCGCCCTTGACTACTTTCCGTGCCGTTACGGGAAATCCAAGATTCTGTTTCGCGGCCCACGCAAGAAAATGGCGGGCGATTTTGTCGCCATGCTGGGGGGCACCGATACTTACGGCAAATATATCGAAACGCCATTTCCGGCGCTGGTGGAAAAACAGCTGGGGGTGGAATGCGTCAATTTTGGCTGTGTCAATGCCGGGGTGGATGTGTTCGCCAATGATCTCAGCATCATTGATGCTTGTGACAAAGCCCGCGTGACGGTGATTCAGGTGGTCGGGGCGCATAATATGTCAAACCGGTTTTACGCGGTGCATCCGCGGCGCAATGATCGGTTTGTGCGGGCCTCGACCCTGTTGAAAACAGTGTTCCGCGAGGTGGATTTTACCGATTTCCACTTTACCAAGCATCTGCTGACCACATTGCACGATTTGTCACCCGAGCGCTTCAAAGTGGTTCAGGATGAATTGCAGGAAGCCTGGGTCGCCCGTATGAAACTGCTTTTGGATAAAATCCGCAGCAAAACCGTGCTGTTCTGGTTTGCCGATCATGCGCCGGATCAAAACGCGCCAAATGGGTTGGGGCATGATCCTTTATTTGTCAATGATGCGATGATCGAAGCTGTGCGCCCCTTTGTCACCGAAGTCGTCAAGGTCGTGCCCAGCGCTCAGGCCCGCGCCCAAGGCACGGCGGGGATGCTGTTTCCCGAAATGGAAGAGCCCGCCGCCGAGGCCCTGATGGGCCCAGCTGCCCACGCCGAAGCTGCCGAGGCGTTAGCACAAACGGTTCACGCAATGCTTTAGACTGCGGGGTCCAACAGAACCCGAGCCAAAAAAAGGGCACCCGAAACGGTGCCCTTTCCCATGTTGAGTGTTGCACACATCTTACTCGATCGACACCGCCACAAAGCGAGGCTCGCCACCGCGGCGCACCAGCAACAGCAAGGATTTACGCCCCGCCTCTTTCGCATCGCTGATCCGGTCTTTCAGATCCTTGATGCTGGCCACTTTTTGCTGACCGGCCTCGGTGATCAGGTCACCGGCGCGGATGCCTTTTTCAAACGCTTCGGCGCTTTCATCCACCTCTTTGACCAACAAACCCTCGGCGCTGTCGGGCAGGCCCAGCTGCTTGCGGGTGGCGTTATCCAGAGTCGAAACCGTCAGACCCAGAATATCCTTTTCAACCAAGGCACTTTCGCATTACCCACCAGCCGCACCAAAGAACGGGTGTCTTTGACCTCGGAGCCATCAAACGAGATGATCAGATCATTGGTCTGAATGCCTGCATCCGCCGCCGGACCTTCGGGAACCCCGGCCACCAGAGCGCCTTTTGTGTCTTCCAGACCCAGAGATTCGGCGATGTCTTCATCCACATCCTGAATGCGCACGCCCAGCCAGCCACGGCGGGTTTCGCCAAATTCTTTCAGTTGATCCACCACCCGGACCACCACATTGGAGGCCATCGAAAAGCCGATCCCGATCGAGCCGCCATTGGGCGACAAAATCGCCGTATTCACCCCGATCACCTGACCATCCATATTGAACAGAGGCCCGCCGGAATTGCCCCGGTTGATCGCCGCATCGGTCTGCAGATAGTCATCATAAGTGCCCGACAAGGCCCGGTTGCGCGCCGAAATCACCCCGGCCGAGACCGAAAAGCCCTGCCCCAGCGGGTTGCCCATGGCCAGCACCCAGTCGCCAACCCGCATGACATCGCTGTCACCAAAAGTCACAAAGGGCAGTGGCTCGTCGCTTTCGACTTTTAGCACCGCAATATCCACCTTGGGGTCACGACCAATGATCTTGGCATCCAGCATTTTGCCGGAAAAGAATTCAACCTTGATCTCATCGGCTTCGGCGATCACATGGTTGTTGGTGACGATATAGCCATCCTCGGAAATCACAAAGCCCGAGCCCAGCGCCTGAGATTTACGCGGTTTACCGCCGCGATGGCCGCGATCCATGAAATCGTCAAAGAAATCCTCAAACGGGCTGCCTTCGGGCACAATCGGCCCCGGCCCCCGCAGCGCCGGCGCAGCAACCGTGGTTTTGGTGGTGATATTGACCACCGCAGGGCTGAATTTTTCGGCCAGATCGGCAAAGCTTTCGGGCGCACCACGCGCATGGGCCGCCGCGATTTGCAGCACCAGCAATGCGCCGGCCAGCATCGACAGCCACATGGCCTGCATCAGCCTGTCAGACTTGGAATGTCTCGTTTTCGGGATGGAAATAGCCTCGAATTTCACTTTTACGGCTCCTCTTTCGTTCCTGATCGCAATGCAAACGGCATCATGCCGGCTGCGGCTTGCTCTGACCATAGATAGGCGCAATTTTACAAAACACAAACCCCTGAAAACAAACTCAACAACTCGTGAAGCTGCGTTAGGGCGCAAACTGGCCGATATACCAGATGCCCGCCAACACCGACAGGCTGGCCAGAATGATCAATGCCCCAAATAGCTGCGGTGCGCTGAGCCCCGCCTTTTGCAGACTTTTCAGGTGGTTATGACCAAATCGCAAAACAGATGGGCCCAGCACATATGCCAGGCCCATCAAAAGTAACAGAACAAACGGGTTGTTCAGCAGCATTATTCGGGCGTTGCCGATTTCAGATAATTGAAAAACTCGCTATCCGGCGACAGCACCATGGTCGAATTGTCCCCCTTGAGCGCTCTGCGATAGGATTCCAACGAGCGGTAGAACTCAAAGAATTCCCGGTCCTTGCCAAAAGCCTCGGCAAAAATCGCGTTGCGCTTGGCATCGGCTTGACCGCGAATGATGTTGGATTGTTTCTCTGCTTCGGACGTTGTTTCCACTACAGTTTTGTCGGCGGTCGCCCGCACGCGCTGAGCAGCTTCTTTCCCGCGGGCAATCTCATCCGCCGCTTCACGCTCACGCTCGGCGCGCATCCGCTCAAAGGTGCGCTCAAGGTTTTGCTCGGGCAGATCGGCGCGTTTGATGCGCACGTCGATGATGGTCACGCCCAGCGCCTCGGCCTTGGTGCGCGAGGCATTGCGGATCATGTTCATCAACTCAACCCGGTCCGACGACAGCAGTGCCTGAGAGTCAAATTCCCCCAGCACTTCGCGCAATTCGGCGTTCAGGATGATCTCCAACCGACGACTGGCTGCAGCGATGCCGCCCGCGCCAACTGCGCGGCGAAACTGCAACGCATCCTTGATCCGCCAGCGGGCAAAGGCATCGACGTCAAAACGGCGGTTATCCTTCATGGTCACCTCAAGCGGGCGGGTGTCCAGAGGCAGAATCCGGTCGTCATATTTGGCGATTTCATGCAGCATGGGCACTTTGAAATACAGGCCCGGCTCTTTGATTTCGGCGGTGACTTCGCCGAACCACAGCCTGAGCGCACGCTCGCGTTCATCAACGATATAGATCGAAGAAATCGCCGCAATCAGCGCCACGAACAGCACCGGCAATAACAGGGATGATTTACGCATTAGTTCGACCCTCCGGCAGATTTCTTGAGCTCATTGAGCGGCAGATACGGCACCACCCCCTGAGCGTTGTCCGAGCCATCAAGGATGATCTTGTCAACATTGCCCAGCACTTTTTCCATAGTTTCCAGATAGAGCCGCTTGCGGGTCACTTCCGGGGCTTTCTGGTATTCGGACAGCACCGCGAGGAACCGGCTGGCCTCACCCTCGGCCTGATTCACGACCTGAGCGGAATAGCCCTCAGCCTTGGCGACCAGACGCGCGGCTTCACCACGGGCCTGCGCGACCACCTGATTTGAGTATTTGTCAGCCTCTTTTTGCAACGTATCGCGGCGCTGTTCAGCAGCCTGCACATCGCGGAACGCATCGGCCACCGCGCTGGGGGGATCGGCCTTGTCAAAGTTGACCCGCACCAGATGCACACCGGAATCGTAACTGTCCAGAACCTCCTGGATCAGCTCTTGCAGCTCGATCGCAATTTTGCCCTTGCCGGTGGTCAGGATCGGAGTCAGCGCCGTGCGGGCAACGATTTCGCGCATCACGGATTCAGAAACGGCGCGGATGGTTTCACGGGGCTCGGCCAGATTGAACAGGAATTTACGCGCATCACCAACGTTCCAAACCACCTGGAAATCAATATCAACGATATTTTCATCCCCGGTCAGCATCAGGCCCCCTTCACTGCCCTGCCCGCCAAAACCGATATTTTCGACATGCTCCTGCGTGACCGGCAGAATCTCCTTGGTGACAAACGGCCAAGGGGCAAAGTTCAGACCCTCACTGCCGATGTCGTAATATTCGCCAAACAGCATCTCAACCGATTGTTCCGAGGTATCCACCCGGTAAAAAGAGGCAAACAGCCACACCGCAACCGCCGCCAGAATGGCCAGCATCACAACGCCTTTGCCAATCGCCGGCCCCGATGGTTGGCCACCATTGCCCGAACCGGACCCACCGCGCCCCCCCATCAGCACCCGCAGCTGTTCCTGACCTTTTTTGACGATCTCATCAAGTTCGGGGATTTGCGGGCCGTCCGGGCCGGGGCGCTTGCCACCCCCGCCGCCACCGCCGTTATTGCCGCCGCCATTCTGTCCACCGCCGCTGCTGCCGCCGCCCCATGGGCCGCCGTTATTTCCAGCCATTTAACTTCCTTATCTTCAGATGTTTTGCATCATTTGTATGTTCCATAGGCTTTTTTCAAGCATATGTCCCGTGATTTCAACCAAACCCTTGTCCTTAGCGGCGGCGAGTCGGGGATTTCATCGTTACCAGCTCTTCCGACATGGTGGGATGCACAGCAACCGTTTTGTCGAAATCCTCTTTGGTCGCGCCCATCTTGATTGCCACCGCCGCCAGCTGGATCATCTCGCCGGCGTGATCGGCGACAATATGGCACCCCAATACCTTGCGCGTGGCCTGAGACACCACCAGCTTCATCATCACCCGATCCTCGCGCCCGGCAAAACCGTTTTGCATGGATTTGAACGTGGCGCTGTAAACCTCGATCGGTTCTTGCTCGACGGCCTGTTCTTCGGTCAGACCCACCGTGCCCAGCTCGGGCTGGGTAAAGACGGCGCTGGCGACCAGCTGGTGATCGGGTTTGGTCGGTTTGCCGTGGAACACCGTATCGACAAACGCCGCCCCCTCGCGAATGGCCACCGGGGTGAGGTTAATCCGATCGGTCACATCCCCGACCGCGTAAATCGAAGGCACCGCCGTCTGGCTGTAATCATCAACGATGATCTGCCCCTTGCGCCCCAACTGAACCCCGAGTCTTTCCAGCCCCAGCCCATCGCTATTGGGCACCCGGCCCGTGGCATACATCACCGCATCATAGGCCTTGTCATGGCCGGTGGTCGACGTGACAAAACGCTGATCGCCCTGCGGTTCAATGCGCATTACCTCGGTGCCGACATGCAGATCAACCCCGCATTCGCGCATCTGATCGGCGATATGCCCGCGGGCTTCGTCATCAAAGCCCCGCAGGATTTGCGCCCCGCGATAGAACTGTGTCACCTCCACCCCCAGCCCGTTCAGAATGCAGGCAAATTCACAGGCGATGAAACCGCCGCCCACGATCAGGATGGATTTGGGCAGCTGATCCAGTTTGAACACATCATTTGAGGTGATCGCCAGCTCCGAGCCCTCAAATTCCGGGATAAAGGGCCGCCCGCCCACCGCGATCAGGATATGCCGGGCGGTGAAGCTTTCGCCATTGCTCAGCCGGACGGTATGGGCATCGGTCAGTGTGGCGCGGGCGTTGTGAATTTCCACCCCGGCCTTGGCCAGATTGGAGCGGTAAATGTTTTCCAGCCGGTCCAACTCGTGATCCAGCTTGCCACGGAAATGGGCCCAGTCAAAGCCGCCCAGCTGCGCATCCCGCCAGCCAAAGGCGCGGGCATCCTCCACCGCGCCGCGATAGGCCGAGGCAAAAACCATCAGCTTTTTGGGCACACAGCCGCGAATGACACAGGTGCCGCCCATGCGGTATTCCTCGACCAGACCGACTTTGGCACCGGCCTCAGCAGCGGCCAGACGCGCGGCCCGCACCCCGCCGGAGCCCCCGCCAATCACGAAAAGATCATAATCAAACGCCATATTTTTCTGCCTTGTTTCAGTGAAATGTCAGGGGGATCAGTCGCCCAGATCGGAAAACAGATTGTCGCTCTCGACGAATTCAATCCGCTCTTCCTGCACGGTGCCGGCGTTGATGTCGCGCACCTCGACCCGGCCATCACCATGGCCGATCACCACCGAATCGCAAATGTCGATGAACAGCCCGTTTTCCACCACCCCGGGGATCTGGTTCAGCACCAGCGACAGCTGCCGCGCATTGCCGATCCGGTTCAGATGCAGATCCAGAATATAGTTGCCCTCATCGGTGACAAAAGGCGCATCGCCGTTCAAGCGCAAGGTCGAGTTCTGCCCCAGCACATCCAGCGACACCAGCGTTTCTTCGATCAGCGCCTTGCTGGTCTGCCAGCCAAAGGGGATCACCTCGACCGGCAAAGGAAACGCGCCCAGCGTTTCGACCTGCTTGGAAATATCAGCGATCACCACCATCATATCGCTGGCGGTGGCCACGATCTTTTCCTGCAAGAGCGCCCCGCCGCCGCCTTTGATCAGGTTCAGATTGGCGTCATATTCATCGGCCCCGTCAATGGTGACATCCAGCCATTTGGCTTCGTCCAGAGACACCACCTCGATCCCCACCTGACGCGCCAGATCAGCGGTGCGGGTCGAGGTCGGCACCCCTTTGATCCGCAGCCCGCCATCACGCACCTGCTCGCCCAGACAGCGCACCAGCCACGCAGCGGTCGAGCCCGTCCCCAGCCCAACCCGCATTCCGTCTTCGACATAATCCGTGGCCCGTTTGGCGGCGACAAATTTAGCCTTGTCGATGGGCGATAATTCTCCGGTCATATTCTGCGATTCCCCTTGTTGCTGAGCGCGATTATAAAGCATGGCCCCGGTCGCCGCGAGGGGCAATTCCAACCCGGGGCGCATTTCCCCTGGCCGGGTCAAAGACCGTTTCACAGCGCCAGCCGGTCGCATTCAGACGCTTGCAGGGGCGGGCAGAACGGTTATGTTCGTTCAAATGCCGTTGGCGAAATCGCAACAGGAAAGCTGAAAATCGATGTTTCTAAGCGTCTTTGACATGTTCAAAATCAGCATTGGCCCGTCCTCATCACACACGATGGGGCCGATGCTGGCGGCGGCGCGGTTTCTGGAACTGCTGCGCACATCGCCCTTTCAGGCGGTCGGGCTACGGGCCTATTTGCACGGCTCGCTGGCCTTTACCGGCGTTGGCCATGCCACGGACCGGGCGACAATTCTGGGGCTGGACGGATTTTTGCCCGACAGCTATGACGCCGAACTGGCCCAAGCCGCCCTGAAGCGGATCAGCCAAACCCACCGCGTGCAGCCCGCCGATCTGCCCCCGCTGCGCTTTGATCCGGCCAAGGATATGATCTTTGACTATGATCACCCGCTTGCGGGCCACCCCAACGGCATGATCCTGATGGCCACCGATGCGCAGGGCGATGTGCTGTTGCAGGAAACCTATTTTTCCATCGGCGGCGGCTTTGTGGTGACCGAGGCCGAACAGGCCCGCGCCCAACAGCCCGAGCCCCCCGACACGCTGCACCCCTACCCGTTTGAAACCGCCGAAACGATGCTGAAAATGGCTGCAAGCACAGGAAAATCCATCGCCGAAATGAAGCGCGATAATGAGCTGGTGCAGATCTCTGGCGCCCAGTTGGATGACGGCCTGAAGCGCATCTGGCGGGTGATGGAGGACTGCATCACCCGCGGTCTGGCCAGCGATGGCATTCTGCCCGGCGGCCTGAACCTGCCCCGGCGCGCGCATGGAATTTTCCTGACCCTGCAACAAGAGCAAAAACACAACCTGACCGCACCGCATACCATCAATGACTGGATTTGCACCTATGCCATGGCGGTAAACGAAGAAAACGCCGCCGGGGGGCAGGTGGTGACCGCCCCCACCAATGGCGCGGCCGGGGTTCTGCCGGCGGTGATGCGCTATTGGCTGGACCATGTGCCGGGGGCTTCGCCGCGCAAACTGGCCGATTTCCTGCTGACCGCCGGCGCGATTGGCGGGCTGATCAAACACAACGCCTCGATCTCGGGTGCCGAAGCCGGGTGTCAGGCGGAAATCGGCTCGGCTTCGGCAATGGCGGCGGCAGGGTTATGCGCGGTGCTGGGCGGCAGCCCACAGCAGGTTGAAAACGCCGCCGAAATCGCGCTGGAGCATCATCTGGGCATGACTTGCGATCCGGTCAAGGGGCTGGTGCAGGTGCCTTGTATCGAGCGCAACGGGTTGGGGGCGATCAAGGCCGTAACGGCGGCTTCGCTGGCCTTGCGCGGAGATGGGCAGCATTTCGTGCCGCTGGATGCGTGCATTGAGACCATGCGCCAGACGGGCCGCGATATGAGCACGCGATACAAGGAAACCTCGCTGGGCGGTCTGGCCGTGAACATCCCGAACTGTTAGGCGGTGCCGCATCATGTAGAACACGCCGGGCTGCGCCTGCCTGGGTAGGCGCTTATGCGGGGGGTTGCAGAAAACGCGGCTCGCGAAGAATCCACCACGTTGTAAAGTGTTTAGAGGTTGATTGCGCCTGCCGGGGGGCAGGCAGGCGCAGCCCGGCCCTAAGGCCGGGCGGGACAGTGAAAGGGGTAGACAACTTTGCGCAAAAGCCTTCCGACAGCACTCAGACCCCAATCAATAACGCGACAACAAGGCGCGCGTTGCATCGCTGGTAAGGCCTACCCCAATATCAACCCGGCGCTCTTTCGGCGAGTTGATCTGAAAGATGCGCGGTGCGGACCCTTTGGCACTCGCATTCTGCACCGGCTGATCCAGCATCGCATTCAGCCCGTCATAATCAATCACCCCCAACAGCGCCCGGATCGACGCATCCGAAGCACTCGCCCGCACTGTCAGCCGGATCTGTTTGGTCATATTGGCCGTGAAAATCCGAAAGCTCGACCGCTTATCGGCATCAGGCGCCGCCATGTTCATGATGAAAAACCGCTCAGCATAATTCACCCCCTGAATGCTGGCATAGGGCTTGCTCCGCCACATCACCGCATTGGGGTTGCCATCGGGGGGGAGGTCCAGCGCCGTGCCCATCGGCATCCCGAAATAAGGGCCGATGGCTCGGGGATGTTTCGAGAAACTCGCCTGCAACGAAATGATCTCATTGCCGCGCTCATAGACCCACATCTGCTGCTTCCTCTTGCGGGCCACCGATTCCGGGGCGGCTTTGAGCAATTGTTGCAGCTTGGGGTCTTTGCGCATCAGCGCCTCTTCGGGCGAGCCCTTGGCCGGGCGGGGCAGCAATTTGGAATTGTCCCCATCGGCCCATTCGCGGCGAATCCAGCCCTTGGGAGCTTCGGGCAAATAGGCCTTGGCCGACACCGACCGCGCCTTGGAGCGCTGACGCTTCGCCTGAATCTTCGCCTGAAGCTCAGCCTTTTGTGCGCCAAAGCGTTGCTTCACCGTATCCGCATAATCGGCAAACGCCAATTCATTGATCTTGACGCCGGCCTGCTTGGCTTGCTTGGAGTAATCCACCACGCCGACCAAAGCGACAGCGATCACAGCAAACCCGATAGTGTAGAATTTATACATCCAATGCTCCAAAGTTTTTCCACTTTGGAAACAGAAAGCAGGCCATTCTATGGCGCGATCAAGGAATTTTCAGCGCAGACCTGCAAAAGCCCACACCGGCAAACCCGGTCCTAGCCCTTCTTGGCCGCGGTTTTCTTTTTCGTCGCCGCTTTCGGCTTGGCTGCGGCCTTGCCCTCCAGCGCCTCAAGACGCTGCTTCAACGCCTCATTTTCCTCGCGCGCCTTCTGCGCCATCGCCCGCACCGCGTCAAATTCCTCGCGGGTAACGAAATCGCGATCCGCCATCCAGCGATCCATCAGGCCCCGCATCGCGGTATTCGCTTCGTCCTTGGCCCCCTGCGCCACGCCCATTGCGTTGGTGAACAAATCGGAAATGTCGTCGAAAACTGTGTTGCGGTTTTGCATAGGGCACCTTTAGGATAATTTGCGAACCCCCTCTATATGGTGCGATGATCGGCAAATCACAAGCTTGACTTTCCCCCGGCAGCACAGGCAGTTAACGAATATGCAATATGTGATCCCCTTCCCCGGCTTCGGCAACGAGATTTTCAGCGTCGAGCTGTTCGGTTTTTCTTTCGCCCTGCGCTGGTATGCGCTGGCTTATATCGTCGGCATCCTGATCGGCTACCGGATCGTGCAGCGCGCCATTGCCCGGCCCGGCCTGTGGCGCGATCAGACCGCGCCGATGCCCTCCAACCTAGCCGAAGCCTTTTTGACATGGGCCGTGATCGGCATCGTTTTGGGCGGGCGTTTGGGCTATGTGCTGTTTTACGATTTTGCCAATTTCGCACAAAATCCGGGCGAGATCCTGAAAGTTTGGCATGGCGGCATGTCGTTTCACGGCGGCTTTGCCGGGGTGGTGGTGACGGGGCTGATCTTTTGTGCCCGGCACCGCATCCCAATGCTGTCTTTCGGAGACCTGATGGCCATGGCCGCCCCGGTCGGGCTGTTTCTGGGCCGTCTGGCCAATTTCAACAGCGCCGAGCTGTGGGGCCGCCCCTCAGATCTGCCTTGGGCGGTGATTTTCCCCGGTGAAGCGGCGCAGCATTGCCCGGGCGTAGCTGGGCTCTGTGCCCGCCACCCCTCGCAGCTTTACGAAGCGCTGCTGGAGGGGGTCATTCTGGGCATCCTGCTGCTTTATCTGGGCTTTCGCCGTGGTTGGTTGCAAAAGCCCGGCCAGTTGATGGGGCTGTTCATCGCCGGTTACGGACTGTCGCGCTTTGTGGTCGAGTTCTTTCGTCAGGCCGATGCGCAATTCATCACCCCGGACAATCCGATGGGCTATGCCATGCAATTTGGCGAATTTGGCATCACCAGAGGCCAACAGCTGTCGCTGCCGATGATCGCGATTGGCATTGGCTTTGTGATCTGGGCCCGGCACCGCGCCGGGCGGGTTTAACGGTTGACCCGACGGGGCGAAACAGGAAAGCTGTCGCAAACCCTGCCCCAACCCAAGAGCCACCCCATGACCATTGACATCCTGACCTCTGACCTTCTGGCCCCCACCCCACATGGCTTTTTCAGCCGCCGGGGCGGGGTCTCGCGCGGGATTTACGCCGGGCTGAATTGCGGTTTTGGCTCGGATGATGACAGCAACGATGTCGCCGCCAACCGGGCGCTGGTGGAAGCCGCCATGCAGGTCGGCCCCGGAGGGCTGGTGACGGTGCATCAATATCACTCTAATCAGGTGGCGCTGATCCCCAGCGCTGCGGGCGAATGCAAAGCCGATGCGATGGTCAGCGCCAGCCCGGGCGTGGTGCTGGGGATTTTGACGGCGGATTGCGCTCCGATTCTGTTTGCCGATCGTCAGGCCGGGGTGATTGGCGCTGCCCATGCCGGCTGGCAGGGGGCGTTGAACGGGGTTATCGAGGCCACCTTTGCCGCGATGCTCGATCTGGGGGCGGACAAGACCAATATCAAAGCCGCTATTGGCGCCTGCATCAGCCCCGCCGCTTACGAGGTCGGGCCTGAATTTCGCGATAATTTCACTGCGCAAGACCCCGACTATGCCCGGTTTTTCAGCACCGGCGCTCAGGATCGGCCGCATTTTGACTTGCCGGGCTTTTGCCTGCACCGGCTGAAGCTGTGCGGCATTGCCCAGGCCGAATGGATCAATCACTGCACCTATCAGGATGCCGAGCGGTTCTATTCCTACCGGCGCAGCGTGCATCACAAACAGCCGGATTACGGGCGGTTGATCTCTTGCATCCGGCTTTAGCCACAATCTCGCCGGGATTGGCGAAACAATCCCGCTGACCAAACGCCAATCATTGCGGTTTTGCGCACAATAACCCCTGAAACCAGCATAAAACCCGGTTGCCACATTCTGCCCGGATGCAAACCATCTGAATAAAATTTTTCCAGATTTCTGTCATTCTATGGCCTTATTGCCCGGAGATAGTGACTGCCATCAACAGATGCAGGCTACAGGTCAAAGCGCATCCAAAATCGTAGAGGCAGACCATGAAGAAACAGCGAATGATCAAAAACATCATTGCCGAAGCCGAGAAAACCACTGTGGCAATGCCATGGACCCGCGGCCAGCGCCGCAGCGCGTGGATCGCCAAACGCCGCAATGCAGGCACTCAGCCCCGGATCAGAGCCGCACACGGCTAAAAAATTATTTTTCTCGACGATTCCCCAAATCGTCCGGCAAGCCACCCCTTTCGGGTGGCTTTTTTTGACTGATTCTCAGCTCTTTTTCGCCCTTTGCGACTCAAAATAAGGCAGCTTCGGAGCGGATTCGGAAACAATCCCAACCCAAAGCAGGGCATTGCTGCGCAAAACCAGCCCTATGACGTCAAGTTTTTGACAAAATGATCATAATGCTGCCATATCATCCTCAACACATACCAACGCATCTTCGGTGGGGACCGAAGGAAGATGTAGCTTCGAAAGGACGTTACATGCCCCAAGTCCCCGAAACCGTGTTCGGTATCAGGAATAATAATTCGGTTCTGCGTTTACGAACCGCTCAGCCAGACAGGCGGCCTCATCGGGGTTTGCCTCAGCCTCGGTTATGTGAGGCCGCCTATCTGGGTCACAACAACGAAATCAAAAATTTTCAACGCGCCGTGCCCGATATTCCGGCCTTTACCAACGCGTTTTCCGCCATTGCCCGTGGCAGCCTGATCGCTTGCGAACATGGCCCCGTGGCGGTGGAAGACCTGCTGCCCGGCGACCGGGTCTGCACTCTGGACAACGGCTTGCAGCCTTTGCTCTGGATCGGGTCGATGGCGCTGGAGCGCCCCTCCGACGCCCAAACCAGCCCCGGCCTGACGCGGATCACCGCTGACAGTTTCGGCATGAGCCGTCCGATGCCCGATCTGGTGCTGGGCCAGGCCGCGCGGCTGCTGCGCCGCGACACCGCTCTGGTCAATACGCTCGGCAGCCCCAAAGCGCTGGCCCCTGTCAGCGCCTTTGCCGATGGCGAAACGGTGCTGAGCATCGCTCCGATGGCCCGGACCCGGGTTTATCATCTGCTGTTTGCGAACCATCAGATCATCCGCGCCAACGGGCTCGAAATCGAAAGCTATCACCCCGAAAAAACCCTGCGCACCAGCCTGAGCCGCGAGCTGTTGCTGACGTTCATGGATCTGTTCCCGCATCTGGTTTCGCTGGGCGGTTTCGGGGCCACCGCCTATCCGCACCTGTCCCAAGACACCACGCTGGAACTGCTGAGCGCTTAGAAACGCCGCCGCTCTGACATATGTCGCCCTGCATCAAACCGCCCGAATGGGTGTGGCCCTAAGCACGCTTTTCCAACCGCTGCTCCAGCACCTCAAACGGCACGCCGGGCTCATCCTTGGCCCCGCGGATCACCAGCGATGTTTTCACACTGGCGACATTGTCTGCCGCTGTCAGGTCTTCGGTCAGGAAATTCTGAAAGCTGGACAGATCAGGCGCCACGCATTTCAAAATGAAATCCACCTCGCCATTAAGCATGTGGCACTCGCGCACCAACGGCCAGCCCCGGCATTTTTCCTCGAACGCGGATAAATCCGCTTCGGCTTGGCTGACCAACCCGACCATGGCGAAAACCTGCACTTCAAAGCCCAGCTCGCGCGCATCCACATCCGCATAATAACCACGGATATAGCCGTTTTCCTCGAGCGTGCGCACCCGGCGCAAACAGGGCGGGGCCGAAATACCCACCTTTTTGGCCAGCTCGACATTGGTCATGCGGCCATCCCCCTGCAATTCGGCCAAAATCATCCGATCAATCGAATCCAGTTTGAAATTCCCCATTACCATCCCTGTTGTTTATCTTATCCATTTTCGCAGATTGTAGGCTGCGCAACCCCGTGGCGCAACATTATTTCACAAATGCGCAATTTTATTAACCATTTTGTAAATCCTTGCGGCACAAGACAGCACAACGGCTCTTGCCCTTTCCCTGCCCGGGCGGGGGCTCTATACCAAGGCAAAAGACATTGCACAAAGGGGGCTGATATGGCCGACACACGTCACACGAAACTCTTGATCATCGGCTCAGGGCCAGCGGGGTGTACGGCCGCGGTTTATGCCAGCCGCGCCATGTTGCAGCCGATTCTGGTGCAGGGGATCGAGCCCGGTGGGCAGCTGACCACCACCACCGAGGTTGAAAACTGGCCCGGCCACACCGAAATTCAGGGACCCGAGCTAATGATGAATATGGAGGCCCATGCCCGCGCCACCGGCACCGAGATCATTAGCGATCTGATCACCAATCTTGACCTGTCCAGCCGCCCCTTCACCGCCACCGGCGACAGCGGCACCACCTATATTTGCGACAGCGTCATTCTGGCCACTGGCGCCCGCGCCCGCTGGCTGGGGCTGGAGAGCGAAGAGAAATTCAAGGGCTTTGGCGTGTCGGCCTGCGCCACCTGTGATGGCTTTTTCTATCGCGATCAGGAAATCGTCGTGGTCGGGGGTGGCAACACCGCAGTGGAAGAGGCGCTGTTTCTGACTCATTTCGCCAGCAAAGTCACCCTGATCCACCGCCGCGACGAATTGCGCAGCGAGCGTATTCTGGCCGAGCGGCTGCTGAACAACCCCAAGATCGAGCCGCTCTGGTTTCACGAGCTGATCGAAGTGGTGGGCGATGAGATGCCCAAAGGTGTGACCGGCGTCAAAGTCAAGCACACCAAAACCGGCGAGATCAGCGAGATCCCTTGCAAGGGGGTGTTCATCGCCATCGGGCATTCTCCGGCCAATGAGCTGGTCAAAGACAGCCTGCCGACCCATATGGGCGGCTATGTGGTGACCGAACCCGACAGCACCGCCACCGCGATCCCCGGGGTGTTTGCCGCCGGCGATCTGGTCGATCACAAATACCGTCAGGCGGTCACCTCAGCCGGGATGGGCTGTATGGCGGCGCTCGAGGCGGAACGTTTCCTGTCCGAGCAGGAAGAATAGCCATGGCCCATATTCCATAAAACCAACCCAATCGCGCTCGAATTTGACCATATTTGCGCGCTATCCGGCCCTGAATGGGGGCGCTCCGGCCCCCATTCAATAATAAAATTGTAAATCGAGAGTACCCCATGTCCATGCAAATCCTTGCCCCGATCCCAGAGCTTTATGTCTCTTATGAGAGCGCGCAAAAGCTGAAATCCGAAGCCGCCGAGCTGCCCTCCTGGGATCTAACTCCGCGTCAGACCTGCGATCTGGAACTGCTGATGAACGGGGGATTCAATCCGCTCAAAGGGTTCCTCAGCCAGCAGGATTATGACAGCGTGGTCAAGGATATGCGTCTGGCCGATGGCAGCTTGTGGCCGATGCCGATTACTCTGGATGTGAATGAGGACTTTGCCAACAGCATCGAGCCCGGTCAGGATGTGGCCCTGCGGGATGAAGAAGGGGTGATTTTGGCGATCATCTCGGTCACTGATAAATGGCAGCCTGACAAATCCGCCGAGGCGATCGGCGTGTTTGGCTCGGACGATCTGGCGCATCCGGCGGTCAATTACCTGCACAATCAGGCGGGCAAGATTTATCTGGGCGGGCCGGTGACCGGCATTCAGCCGCCGGTGCATTACGATTTCAAGGCCCGGCGTGACACGCCCAATGAGCTGCGCGCCTATTTCCGCAAAATGGGCTGGCGCAAAGTGGTGGCGTTTCAAACCCGCAACCCGCTGCACCGCGCCCATCAGGAGCTGACCTTTCGCGCCGCCCGCGAGGCGCAGGCCAATTTGCTGATCCATCCGGTGGTGGGCCTGACCAAGCCCGGCGATGTCGATCACTTCACCCGGGTGCGCTGTTACGAAGCGGTGCTGGATCATTATCAGCAATCCACCACCACGATGAGCCTGCTCAATCTGGCGATGCGCATGGGTGGCCCGCGCGAGGCTGTCTGGCACGGACTGATCCGTAAAAACCACGGCTGCACCCATTTCATCGTTGGCCGCGATCATGCCGGGCCGGGCAAGAACTCGGCGGGTGAAGACTTCTACGGCCCGTATGATGCGCAAAACCTGTTCCGTCAGTATCAGGATGAAATCGGCATTGAGATGGTCGATTTCAAGCACATGGTCTATGTGCAGGAACGGGCGCAATATGAACCGGCGGATGAGATTGAGGACGGGCTGACAGTGCTGAACATCTCGGGGACTGAGCTGCGCCGGCGTCTGTCCGAGGGGCTGGAAATCCCGGACTGGTTTTCCTTCCCCGAAGTGGTCGAGGAATTGCGCAAGACCAGACCGGCACGTTCGAAACAAGGCTTTACGGTGTTTTTCACCGGGCTTTCGGGGTCTGGCAAATCGACGATTGCCAACGCGCTGATGGTCAAGCTGATGGAGATGGGCGGCCGCCCCGTGACCTTGCTGGATGGGGATGTGGTGCGCAAGAATCTGTCATCCGAGCTGGGCTTTTCCAAGGCGCATCGCGATCTGAACATCCGGCGTATCGGTTATGTCGCCAGCGAGATCACCAAGAACCGCGGCATCGCCATTTGCGCCCCGATCGCGCCCTATACCAGCACCCGGCGGGCGGTGCGCGAAGAGATCGAACAGTTTGGTGCCTTTATCGAGGTGCATGTGGCCACTTCTCTGGAAGAATGCGAACGCCGCGACCGCAAGGGGCTGTATAAGCTGGCCCGGGCGGGCAAGATCAAAGAGTTCACCGGCATCTCGGACCCTTACGAGATCCCCGAACATCCCGAGCTGTCGGTTGAGACCGAAAATGTCGATGTGGATAACTGCGCCCATCAGGTGTTGCTGAAACTTGAAAGCATGGGGCTGATCACCGGCTAGGCGCGGGTGTTCACGCCGCAAACCGCTTAGAAGACGGGCAGAGTCCAGCCGGGCTCTGCCCGTTTTGCTGCCTCAGGCTCAAAACCGGGCCGGGACCACATGCGGTTGCAGCGCGAAACCGGCTGTTTTTGCATTCACGCCGGGACATTTTTGCATGATACCGCCCAGAATGCCGAGTCGCACTTGTTCACTGGGTGGAAATCACCGGCGCAGCAGGGAATCAGGGATGCCAGAAATGGCTTTGGTGGGGGGGATTCAAACAAAGCGATTCGAATTTTTTGAAAAATCTTTGTTTTCACTCCGTGAACAATCATCTGGATTCATCCAAATTTTGTTAAAAATTTCACTATTGCATTAACGATTTCCACAAAGGGGGAAATGGGGCAAACTTTTCCCATTCTATGGAAAAATCTGGGCAAGACGCCTCGGAATTGCCACATTACGCGCCGCAAAAACCGACTGGGAAAACCCGCAGAACCTAACCTTTTAGATAGGTGCCCCACATGCCTCTGAAAATTAAATCGATTTAAAACAATGACTTAATGCATTAACCATTTCTGATACCCGGCGGACGGACTCTGCCAATACATCCCAAAGACACTTTGCCTTCCCGCCCGCAGCCCAAGATGGATCATCCGATCCCCAAACCGCAATTCTGCCACAAATTTTGCAAATTTCACTTTTTATGGGGTCGTGGATACGTTAATTAAAGGCAAGCCCATCTGGGGGGCGATATCTGTTAGGCCACGGGGGCGGCCGCACATGAGGGACTGTTTTTTGCAGGAGAAGCATGTGTGTCCGGTTTGTCTGTTCAGGCAACGTGATGCGCATAAGTTGTGTTAAGAGGGTGGTGTTTTGCGCCCCTTCACAACCTTTACGGGAATAAAATTCCCGAGCTTCTTTAGCAACATAGCTTCAGTCGGTTGATGTGCGCCGCTCATTGCCTGCCCGGTGTCGTTCTTCGTGTTGGTAAATGTAATTGGGTCGTCCCTGCTGCGGGGTCGGCCGTTTTAGGAGCCGGACAGACCATAGCGTTCTTGATGGCTATTTAAATTGAGAGGGGATGTAAAATGCCTATTGAAACGATTTTTGACGCGATCCAGCTGTCTGGTGACGCGCCCAACACAGGCGATTCCCTGTCTACTTCCGGTGGTGATCTGGTTGCAGTGAGCGATGGTCTGCAATTCAACACGGCCGTAGAAGGCCAGATTCAGCTCAATGATACGGTTATGATCGACGGCACCACCTACGCGGTGTCCAATGTGACATCCTATACTGTTGACGCCACGCTCGAAGATGGATCGGTCTGGCACACCAAGATGTATTCAATTTCGCTGCAAGACAGCGATGGCAACAGCCTGGATTTCCTGGTCAATGCCGATCATGACGCCGTGGGCGACAGTGACAACCTGCCCGGGATCACACATCTTGATCTTACTGCCCCGGGGACTCTGCCCGATGGTTATGCGATCGTGCCTTTGATCGACTATGACAACGAAGTCACCCTGAGCGATTGCGATTGCCCTGAGGCACCTGTGGCCAATGACGACACAGCCACAACCGACGAAGACACCCCGGTGATTATTGACGTTCTGGCCAATGACACCGACCCCAACGGAGACACGCTGAGCGTGATCGGCACCCCAACTGCACTGCATGGGACGGTGACGGTCAACCCCGATGGCACCTTGGAATACACGCCGGATGCGGATTACAACGGCGACGACACCATCACCTATGAAATCAGCGATGGCAATGGTGGCACTGACACCGCTGAGGTCGCCGTGACCATCAACCCGGTCAATGACGATCCGGTGGCTGTGGATGACTCTGACACCACCGCTTTGAACACGCCGGTGACCATTGATGTGCTGGCCAATGATACGGATGTTGATGGCGATACGCTGAGCATCGTGGGCACTCCGACTTCGCCAGATGGCACCGTTGAGGTGAACGCTGATGGCACCATCACCTTCACGCCAAATGACGGCTTTACCGGTGATGCGACCATTGACTATGAGATCACCGATGGTAATGGCGGCAGCGATGCCGCAATCGTCACCGTCACCGTCGAGGCTGGCAACAGCGATCCGAAGACACTCCGGTGGTCATTGACGTTCTGGCCAACGACACCGATCCTGATGGCGACACGCCGAGCATCACCGGCACTCCGACTGCGCTGCATGGCACGGTGACGGTGAACCCTGATGGCACTCTGGAATACACGCCAGACCCTGATTACAACGGCGATGACACCATCACCTATGAAATCAGCGATGGCAATGGTGGCACTGACACCGCTGAGGTCGCCGTGACCGTTAACCCGGTCAATGACGATCCGGTGGCTGTGGATGATGCGGACACCACTGCTCTGAACACGCCGGTGGTCATCGACGTGCTGGCCAATGATACGGATGTTGATGGCGATACGCTGAGCATCGTTGGCACTCCGACTTCGCCGGATGGCACCGTTGAGGTGAACGCCGATGGCACCATCACCTTCACGCCGAATGACGGTTTCACCGGTGATGCGACCATTGATGATTGATTATGACTATACCGGCGACCCTGACGGCGATCTGGTGGATCATGAAGACGAGATCATACCCGGCGAGGGCCCCAATGATGATATCATCGAAGCCGGGGCTGGCGATGACGTTGTGATCGCAGGTCTGGGTAATGATGAGGTGTTCGGCGGCGATGGCGATGACGACCTGAACGGCAATGAAGGCGACGACATCCTGTATGGCGAAGACGGTGACGACACCCTTGATGGTGGTGACGGAAACGATGATCTGCGCGGCGGCGATGGCGATGACGAAATCATTGGCGGTGACGGCAACGACATCGTTCATGGCGGTGACGGTGATGACATTATTGACACCTCCGGGCCCGATCCTCTGCCCGATCTGGGTTATCCGGGGCTCTATGATCCTGATGCTGATCCGAACAATGATCGTGACACGGTTAGCGGCGGTGCCGGCGATGACACCATCACCACCGGCGATGACGTTGACGTGATTGACGGCGGCACCGGCGATGACACCATCGACGCGGGCTATGATGACGACGTGATTGACGGCGGCGATGGCGACGACACCATCATCGGCAATGAAGGCAATGACACCATTGACGGTGGTGCAGGTGATGACACCATCTATGCCGGGGTTGATCCTTCGGTGCCCGATGGCGTCAACATCCCCGATGATGGCTCCGGCCCCTTCGGCCCCGATCTGGTCCCAGGGAACGGCATGGATGTTGTGCATGGCGGTGACGGCGACGACACCATCTATGGCGGCGACGATGACGACACCCTGTATGGTGATGACGGCGACGATGTCATCTATGGCGAAATCGACGACGATACGCTTGAGGGCGGTGCCGGCAACGATACCCTGTCCGGTGGCCAGGGCGAAGACACCATGACCGGCGGCGATGATCGCGATCTGTTCATCGACATCACGGCAGGCGATGTGATTGACGGCAGCGAAGGCGGTGACGATTACGACACCCTCGACCTGACCGGTGCAGCCCCGGATGGTGGCTCGCTGAACGTCACCTATGACCCGCTCAACCCGGAAAATGGGCATGTTGATTTCCGCGATGCCGATGGCAACATCACCGGTACCATGGAATTCGTGAATATTGAAAACGTGGTTCCCTGTTTTGTCGCCGGTACCCGGATCAAAACCACTATGGGCGAGATCGCCGTAGAGGATCTGGAAGTTGGCCAAATGGTGCAAACCATGGATCACGGCCTGCAACCGATCCGCTGGATTGGCTCGGCCAAGCGCCCTGCCATGGGGGATCTGGCCCCGATCCGCATCCGCAAGGGGACTTTGGGCAATGAGCGTGATCTGTGGGTCTCGCCTCAGCACAGAATGCTGCTGTCGGGCGCACAGACCGAGATGATGTTTGGTGAATCCGAGGTTCTGGCCACCGCGAAATCTCTGCTCAACGATCATTCGATCACCCGGGTCGAGGGCGGAGAGGTTGAGTATTTCCACATCCTGTTCGACTCGCATGAGATCGTCTATGCCGAGGGGGCTCCGAGCGAAAGCTTCCACCCCGGTGAGCAGGGCTGGAAAGCCATGGATCAGGCCACCCGCGACGAAATTCTGGAGCTGTTCCCCGAACTGGCCTCTGGTGATTTCAGCGACTATGGCCCATCCGCGCGGCTCAGCTTGAAAGCACACGAAGCTGCTGTTCTGAAAGTAAAATAAGCGCTTTTTAAAACGTAACCCTTGCGGCGATCTTTCTAAGGTTGCCGCAGGGATGTCTGTGTGCCGTTAATCCGACATTCCTGAATATGCAGCCATCCCTGACAATGCTGATTTGCGCAATCAATTCTTGTATTGTGCGGCATTGTCAGGGATAATTTCTACGCAGCCCGTGCCGCTGGGGGCGGGTGTGGAGTGGATGGTGGATATTTCCCAAATGACAGCAGCGGATTTCAGCAAACAGCCCTATGACCTGTTCATCATCGGCGGCGGAGTCAATGGTTGCGGCATCGCCCGTGACGCCGCCGGGCGGGGGCTTTCGGTGATGCTGGCCGAACAGGGCGATCTGGCACAGGCGACCTCGTCGTCTTCGACCAAACTGTTTCACGGGGGGTTGCGCTACCTGGAGTATTTCGAGCTGTCTTTGGTGCGCCAAGCCCTGAAAGAGCGCGAAGTGCTGTTGCAAGCCACTCCGCATATCAGCCGCCCCATGCGTTTTGTGCTGCCCTATCACCCGGATATGCGGTTTGAAAATAGCACCCCGGCGTCCAGATGGCTGTCGTTTTTCATGCCATGGATGAAAGGGCGGCGGCCGGCCTGGATGATCCGGCTGGGGCTGTTTTTGTATGATCATATCGGCGGTCGCAAGCTGCTGCCCGCCACCCGCACCGTGGATTTGACCAAAGACAGCGCCGGGGCTCCGCTGCAGGATAAATACCGCAAAGCCTATGAGTATTCTGACGGCTGGGTGGATGACGCCCGGTTGGTGGCGCTCAATGCCCGCGATGCGGCGATGAACGGTGCCGATATCCGCACCCGTTGCAAAGTTATCCGCGCCACTCGTAAGGGTGATTTGTGGCACATCACCGTGCAGGGCGTGACCCGAGAAACCTATCGCGCCCGGGCTTTGGTCAATGCCGGTGGTCCTTGGGTGAAACAGCTGCTGGACGGGCCGCTGGATTTTCAGACTCCGGAAAATATCCGGCTGGTGCGGGGCTCTCACATCGTGGTCAAGCGGCTGTTTGACCATGACCGCGCCTATTTCTTTCAGGGTCAGGACGGGCGGATCATTTTTGCCATCCCTTATCAGACCGATTTCACCCTGATCGGCACCACTGATGCCGACCACCCGGATGCCGACACTCCGGCCATTTGCACCGAGGCTGAACAAGACTACCTCTGCGCCTTCGCCTCGCAGTATTTCAAGCAGCCGGTGCAGACCTCCGATATCGTCTGGAGCTATGCCGGCGTGCGCCCGCTCTATGATGACGGGCTCAGCTCGGCCTCGGCCACTACCCGCGATTATGCGCTGCGGCTGGTGGATGACGCGCCGGTTGCGCCTTTGCTTAACATTTTCGGCGGCAAGATCACCACCTATCGGAAATTATCGGAAAAAGCGCTGCACATGCTCGCGCCGTTCTTTGCCAATATGGGCCCGGACTGGACCAAAACCGCCCCGCTGCCCGGCGGAGATTTCCCGTTTGGCGGCGTGGATACACTGCAACAAAAACTGCTACAAGATTACCCTTTTCTCAGTCCCGACTGGGCGCTACGTCTGCTGCGAGCCTATGGCACGGATAGCGAAAAAATCCTGCAAGGCGCTGGAAAGATTGAAGATTTAGGCCAGCATTTTGGCCATGATCTGTATGAGGCCGAAATTCGCTGGCTGATCACCCATGAATTTGCCCAGACCGCCGAAGATGTGCTGTGGCGGCGCTCAAAGCTGGGTTTGCGGCTGAGCGAGGCCGAACAAAGTGCTCTGGCCCAATTCATGCTGGAGTGCTGCGGGTGACCCCGCCTGACCGCGAAGGGGGCCATATGAGCGCGATCATCCGCGTCAATGACCGGTTCCAGGCCGATTATTGCTACCAGCTGCAAGCCGCCCCGGGGGCCGATTTCGCCCCGGGTTTTGCTCCGGCCTATACGCCGGCGCAAATGCTGGCCATGGGGGTGTTTGAGGGCAAATACATCAATGATTGTCAGGATGAATTCCCCAAGGAGTGGTATGAGGGGGCCAAGCTTTCTGACACGCCAGACCCGTCGCTGAATTATTTTGGCGTCAAAAGCCGTCAGTCATTGTCAGAATGGCGGCGCAAAGGCTGGATCTATGGGCCGGACCCGCGCGGCTGGTTTCAGTGGTATTGCCGTTATTATATGGGGCGCAGATTGCCCGAAACCGATGCGATTCAAATCAAACGCTGGCGCGCCTTTGCCCGGCACGCGGGGCAGGTGCGGGCCAACTGCCATCCGGGCGACATCTTTTGCCGACCAAGGCAACGGCAAGGGCTGCTGCAATGGGCGCATGAGTGTTTGATTTAGGTTCAGCAGGCTCTGGCAAGGACACTCCTCACAATTCTGACCCGCTATATTTGTTTCAGAACGCCGGGCTGCGCCTACCTGGGTAGGCGCTTGTGGTGAGCGTTGAAGCAAACGCAGTTTGTAAAATATTCCACAGCGTTGCACAGTGCTGAAAGGCTGATTGCGCCTGCCGGGGGGCAGTGCAGGCGCAGCCCGGCCTCGCGGCCGGGCGGGGCAGTTGGATACGGCACACCGCCGAAAACAAGCTGGTTTTACAAAAAACTCTGCGGATCAATATCAATCGCCAGACGCACCGAATTGGGCAGCCTGAACTGCCCCACCCAAGCCCGCAGCGCCCCTTGCAGATCAACGCCTTTTTCCGCCTGCACCAGCAGCCGCACCCGAAAACGCCCCCGGATTTTCGCAATCGGGGCCGGCGCCGGCCCGTAAAGTGCGGCAGATATCCGGCGCAGAGGGCCATCACGCCGTGCCATTTCTTCGCCCAGTTCAAACACCTCCTCGGCCCGTTCAGAGCTGAGGATGATCCCCGCCATACGCCCAAAAGGCGGCATCCCGGCCATGCGGCGCTGATCGGCCTCGGCCTGCCAGAAGGCCTCTTCTTCGCCCGATAAGATCGCCCGGATCACCGGATGCATCAGTTGAAAACTGCGCTCGGCAGCGCGCAAATCCGAGCCCTGCAAGCCCAGATCGGTGTCAATCACCCCGACCAGAGTCAGATTGGGAAAGTTATGCCCCTTGGCCACCATCTGCGTGCCGATGATGATGTCATACGCCCCGGCGGCGATTTCACCGATCCGGGCCTTCAGCGCCCGGGCCGAGCCGAACAGATCCGAGGATAGCACCGCGATTTTTGCCTCTGGGAACAAGGTGTTAACCTCTTCGGCCAGCCGCTCGACCCCGGGGCCGACCGGGGCCAGCTTGCCGGCAACGCCGCATTCGGGGCAGGCTTGGGGCATGGGTTTGGTCTCGCCGCATTGATGGCACATCAGCCGGTTCTGAAACCGATGCTCGACCATACGCGCATCACAATGATCACAACCGATCTGATGCCCACAAGCCCGGCAAACCGTGGTCGGCGCATAGCCGCGGCGGTTGATGAACAGCAGCGATTGTTCCCCTGCCTCAATCCGCGTCTGGATCGCCGCCAGCAGGGTGGGTGAAATCCAGCGCCCCGCCGGGATGTCCTCCTGACGCAGATCAATGCTGCGCATCTGCGGCAGCTGGGCGGTTCCGTAACGGCTGCTCAGCTCAAGGCGTAAGAGCTGTCATGTTCCTCATCCACCACCACCAGCCCCAGTTCGCGAAACGGCAAAAACAGCGCCGAACGTGCCCCCACCACCAGTTGCACCCCGCCCTCTGCGGTCATTTTCCACAGGCGGCGGCGCTCGGTCAGGGGGATGCCGGAATGCCATTCGCCGGGTTTGACACCAAAGCGGCCCTGCACCCGGGCGATGAAATCCGCCGTCAGGGCAATTTCGGGCAACAGCACCAGCGCCTGACGGCCTTGTTTGACGCATTCGGCCACCGCTTCCAGGTAGACTTCGGTCTTGCCCGAGCCCGTCACCCCCTTAAGCAAGGTGCAACCATAGCCCCCGCCCTGCACCGCCTGCCGCAAAGCCGCGCTGGCCTTGGCCTGATCCGGGGTCAGGGTGACGGGGCTGAAATTGGGCTGCAACGGCGGGTAAGGCAGATCGCGCGGGCTGTCCTGTTCCAGCACCGCGCCTTGCTGGGCCAGACCTTTGATGACCGAGGGCGAGACCTCGGCCAGCTGCGCCAGCTCGGCTAGGGTAAAGGACAGGCCCGGATGGGCATCAAGCGCCTCGATCACCCGTTTACGGGCGTCGGTCAGACGTTGCGGCGGGGTTGTCCCCAGCCGGTAGACTTTGCGCATCGAAGGCGGATCGGACAGCCCCGGCGCCCTCGTGGTCAGCCGCAGCATGGCCGAGAGCGGCGTGATGGTGTAATCGGCGGCCCGGGTCAGAAACTGGCGTAATTCCTCGCGCATGGGTGGTGCGTCCAGCACCCGGGTGATCGAGCGGGCCTTGCTGATGTCAAACCCGCCGCGCCCCGGCCCCCAGACCACGCCAATCACCTTGCGCGGGCCCAGCGGCACTTGGACAAACGCACCGGCATGGCAGCCGCCCTCGGGCGCTTTGTAATCCAGCAGTCGGTCCAGCGGTTGGGCGGTTAACACCGAAACCAACATATCCTGATGATAGAAACCGGGCTGGGGCATTTGTTCTCTGATCATTTTAGGCTTTCTGGTGGGCCTGCTTTGCGCTAGCACTAAAGGCGATACCTTAAAAAACAGGCAAGGAAAACCAGGATGCAATTTTTCATTGATACCGCCGAAGTCGAAGACATCAAAGAGCTAAACGATCTGGGCATGGCCGATGGGGTGACGACGAACCCGTCGCTGATCATGAAATCCGGGCGTGATATTATTGAGGTGACGAAAGAGATTTGCGGCATCGTTGACGGCCCGGTTTCCGCCGAGGTGGTGGCGATGGACGCCGACGAGATGCTCAAAGAAGGCCGCAAGCTGGCGCAAATCGCCGATAACATCGCGGTGAAAGTGCCGCTGACATGGGCCGGGCTGAAAACCTGCAAGGCGCTGTCCAGCGAGGGCATCATGGTGAATGTGACCTTATGTTTTTCCGCCAATCAGGCGCTGCTGGCAGCCAAGGCCGGGGCCACCTTCATTTCGCCCTTTATCGGGCGGCTGGATGATATCAATCTGGATGGGCTGGACCTGATCGCCGATATTCGCACGATTTATGACAATTACGGGTTTGACACCCAAATTCTGGCGGCCTCGATCCGGTCGGCCAATCACATGTCGCAATGTGCGCTGATCGGGGCGGATGTGGCCACAGCACCACCGGCGGTGATTCGCAAGATGGCAGGTCATGTGCTGACCGATAAGGGGCTGGATGGGTTCATGAAGGATTGGGCCAAGACGGGGCAGAAAATCCTGTAGACCGCCGACAGGGCGGCCCCTGCAGGGCTCTGACATCGCTTCGTCCGGCAAAGGCAGCGCCGGGCGGGGCCATTTTGTTGGGCAGCGCGGGGGCTTATAAAAAGCCCTCCTCCACCTCTTCCACGCAATATCCCAGCGCCTCAAGGCCGCTTTCCAGATAGTCCGACAGCAAAGGGGTGCTGAGCAGATACCGGTCAACCGGGCTGATCGCTTCGGCCTTGGCCTGCGCAATCGCCTCTTGCAACTCAGCCGCGTCAAAGGTGTCGCGGCCAATCCACATCACCGCAATCAAGGACGCCTTTTCATCGGCGTTCAGATCGGAAATATAGCTGCGCAACTCTGCCTCGGTGCCGTCCCCGGGGCGGTTTTCCAGAATGCTTTCGGCACCGGCCTCATCCCCCGGACGATCCCAGCGGCCCACCTTGGCCTCCAGTTCACGGGCGCGGACGATGATACGGGCAATCTTATTCGTGCTGATTTCTAACATTTTCGGCTTTCCTGCACCACGGTTGAGTCCCGCCCCAAGATAGTCTGAAAACCGCCCTGCGCAAAGATCATTCGTCAGATTTACCAACCCGCAGCACTTTTTCCGGGCCGGTTTGCGCTGTCAATTCCTCAAAATCGAAATTATCCAGCCGGGCGGCACGTTTGCCAGCGCGTTCGGCGGCAATACCGATGCCCTCCAGATCTTTGCGGGCCTGGTTAAAGTGATTGTCCAGCTTGCCCGCGCGCTCAACCACCATCTCGACATCGCGGTGCAGCATACGCAACACCTTGCGGATCGCCCCGGCCTGTTCGCGCATCCGGGCGTCCTTTAGAATGGCGCGCATGGTGTTCAGAGTCGCCATGCAGGTGGTGGGCGACACAATCCAGACATGCGCCGCAAAACCGCCGCGTACCAGATCGGGGAAATTGGCGTGCAGCTCTGCATAGACCGCCTCGCTGGGCAGGAACATCAGCGCCCCATCGGCGGTTTCTCCGTCGATGATATAGCGTTCGGCAATCGCCTTGATATGCGCCTTGACCGACTGCCGGAAGGCTTTGACGGCCTCTTTCGTCTCCCAATCATTGCTGGCATTGCGCAGCGCCTCATAGGCTTCCAGCGGGAATTTGCTGTCAATCACGATCGGGCCGGGCGGGTTGGGCAGATCAATCAGACAATCGGCGCGGCGGCCATTGGACAGGCTAACCTGAAACGCGTAACTATCGGCCGGCAGCGCCTTGGAGACAATATCATTAAGCTGAATTTCCCCGAACGAGCCCCGGGTCTGTTTGTTCGACAGAATATCCTGCAAGCTGAGCACATCGCCCGAGAGCTTTTCAATATTGCTCTGCGCCTTGTCGATGGTCGCCAGCCGTTCCTGCAACTGCGCCAGTGAACGGGTGGTTTTGACGGTGCCGCCATGCAGGCTTTCCTGCATATTGGCCTGCACCTCTGCCAGCCGTTGTTCCAGCGTGTTCATCAACTGCGCCTGCGCCACGGTCTGGGTCTGGCTGACCGCTTGCAATCCGCCGCTGAGCTGCACTTGTCCGTCAGACAGGTTCTGCACATGCTGGCCCAGATAGCCAATCTGCTGGTTCAGCGGAGCCACCAGCCCCGCCGTCCGCCCCACGCGCCCCATCAGCACGATCAGCAGGACCACCAGCAGCAGCAACAAAGCCGCCACCGCCAGCGCCATAAGTGGTGCCCATTGGGCCAGTGCCGAGGGGAGGTCGTTCATATCCATCATTTGCGGCCAAACAGTTTTTCAATATCGTCCAGTTTCAGTTCGACATAAGTCGGGCGGCCATGGTTGCACTGGCCGGAATGCGGCGTGGCTTCCATTTCGCGCAACAACGCGTTCATCTCATCGGCCTGCATCCGCCGCCCCGAACGGATCGAGCCATGGCACGCCATCCGGCTGAGGATCGCCTCGATCCGGGCTTTGACCGTGCTGCTGTCGTTCAGATCGGCCAGCTCATCCAGAATGTCCAGAACCATCGCCCGCGCATCCAGATTGCCCAGAATGGCAGGGGTTTCGCGCACCGCGATGGCTCCGGCCCCGAAGGGCTCGATATGCAGCCCCAGAGCGGCCAGATCAGTGGAAATCTCAAGCAACCGCGCCGCGTCTCCCTCGGACAGCTCGATGATTTCCGGGATCAGCAGCGCTTGAGAAGCCACACCTTTGGCCGCCATCTGTGCCTTGAGTTTTTCATAAACCAGCCGCTCATGCGCGGCGTGCTGATCGACGATCACCATGCCATCGGCGGTTTGCGCGACGATGTAATTTTCATGCAACTGCGCCCGCGCCGCCCCCAGCGGCAGGCTGGCAAGCTCGGGCATGGCCTGACCCTCAATCACCGGCTCGACCCGGGCCGAGGGCTGGGCCGCTTCGGCGAAACCGGGCTGTTGCGGCGGTGGGGACTGCATCGCATAGGCGCTGCTCAGCACCGATTGCGAAGGCCGATCCATCTGATACACCCGCCCGGCGGGAGGCGGCTGAAACGCGCCCAGAGTGGCCTGAGCAACCGTGGTTGAGGCCCGATGCCCCGCTTCGGCCAGCGCATGACGCAGCGCCGAAACGATCAGCCCGCGGGCGGCGCCGGGGTTGCGGAACCGGACCTCGGCCTTGGCCGGATGCACATTGACATCCACCTGATGCGGATCACATTCCAGAAACAGCGCCGCCGCCGGGTGCCGGTCGCGCGACAAAAAGTCGAAATACGCCCCGCGCAACGCCCCAATCAGCAGCTTGTCACGCACGGGCCGGCCGTTGACGAACAGATATTGCATCACCGCCGAGCCGCGCGAAAACGTCGGCAACGCCGCATAGCCGGTCAGGGACAGCCCATCGCGTTCGGCGTCGATTTTCAGCGCGTTTTCGGCAAATTCCGCCCCCAGAACCGTGCGCAACCGCCCATGCAGCGCGTCGAACAGATCACCGCTCTGGGCATCGGCGCGAAAGGTCAGCCGCCCTTCGCCGCCGCCGGACACATCGCGCAAGCGAAAGCTGATAAAGGGCTCGGCCATGGCCAGACGTTTGACGACATCGCCGATGGCTTGGGCTTCGGCCCGATCCGTGCGCAGGAATTTCAGCCGCGCCGGGGTGGCGTAAAACAGATCGCGCAGCTCGACCACGGTGCCGCCGGACAGGGCCGCGGGTTTGACCGGGCCGGTCTGGCCGCCAGAGACTTCAATGGTGGCACCCTCAGAGGTAGCGGTGCGCGAGGTGATGCTCAGCCGGCCCACCGCGCCCAGCGAGGGCAGAGCCTCGCCACGAAAGCCGAAGCTGTGGATATCCAGCAGGTCAGAGCCGTCGATTTTGCTGGTGGCGTGGCGCGACAGCGCCAGAGGCAAATCTTCGGGCGCGATGCCACAGCCATCATCCACCACCCGGATCAGGGTTTTGCCGCCATCGGCATAGGCGACCTCGATCCGCCGCGCCCCGGCGTCAATGGCGTTTTCGACCAGTTCCTTGACTGCCGAGGCCGGGCGCTCGACCACTTCGCCGGCGGCGATGCGGTTGATGGTAGCCTCATCCAGCTGGCGGATCACCGGCTGCGGGTGGCTTATATTGGGGTTTGATCCAGACATGGGACCAGACCTAGCACATCAGCGGCTGATTCGACCATTGGGATTTGGAGGCGGGGGAACTGCATTTTTTTATCTGAACCGATCTCGCTTAACCCCGCCGGGCTGCCCCCCGGCAGGCGCAATCACCCTTTCAACACGCTGAAACGTCTCGGCCTATTCACAAGCTACGTTTCATCCACGCAGGGCGTAAGCGCCTACCCAGGCAGGCGCAGCCCTCTGCCCCAGTGCTTGAGCAAAACCGAACCCTTCCGCTAATCGGATGACTCCACCCCCTCGGGCTGGCCGACCACGACAAAACGCAGATTCTCCGGGCGCACCAGACGCTTGGCCACCCGGGCGATATCGGCCTGAGTCACCGCGTTGACCTTGTCATTGCGGGTGGCGATATAGTCAATCGCAAACCCATTCATCTGCATCCCCACCAAAATCTTGGCGATCTGGGCATTCCCGTCAAAACGCAGCGGATACGCCCCGGTCAGATAGGTCTTGGCGCGTTCCAATTCCCCATCCGTCACCCCATTTTCGGCGATCTTCTGCCATTCGTCACGGATCACCTCGATGGCTTGGCCCACCCGATCATTGGCCGAGGCCACCCGGCCCATATAAACATCCGCGTAATCGCGCCCGGCCAGATAGCTGTAAATCCCATAAGTCAGCCCGCGCTTTTCCCGCACCTCAGTCATCAGCCGCGACTGAGGCCCGCTGCCGCCCAAAATGGTGTTCAGCACATAGGCGGCAAAGAAATCATCATCATGGATATTGATCCCCTCAACCCCGAACGTCACCACCGATTGCGGAGTCTCAAACGGAATCACCGTCACCCCGCCCTTGAGCTGAAAATCCACCCGCTCGGGTAGCTTGGCCCCGGTGGCGGGCAGATCGCCCAGCAATTTGTCCAGCAGCTCTCCCAGCTGTGCGGCGGTGATATCGCCCACGGCAGCGACAAACACCCGGTCCCGCGCCATCACCGCGTCTTTGGCGGCCAGCAGATCGTCGCGCTCAAGGGCGCTGACGGTTTTGATGCTGCCCTCAAACGGGTTGGCATAGGGGTGGGTGCCATAGGCGAGAGCTTTGAAATGATTGCTGGAAATCCTGTTCGGGTTTTTCAGATCGTCCTTGAGGCCGGAAATCACCTGCGCCCGCACCCGGTCGATCGCGGCCGGATCAAAGCGCGGCTGGGTCAGAGCCAGACGCAGCAGATCAACCGCCTGATCGCGGTTTTCCGTCAGGAACTGGGCCGAAACGGACAGGCTGTCATCGCCTACGTCAAAGGAAAAATCCGCGGCCAGTGCTTCGGACGCCTGAGCGAACTGGCGCGCGGTCAGATCACCCGCGCCTTCCTCCAGCGTATGGGTCATCAAAGAGGTCGCGCCGCGTTTTTCCGGCGCTTCCATGCTGGCCCCGCCCTTGAAGCGGATTTGCAGCGAGGTAAAGCCGATCGCGTGTTCCTCGACCAGCCATGCCGAGATCCCGCCGGGGGATGTGACTTGCTGGATATCAACCCCGGCCCGGGCGCTGTGGGGCAACGAGGCCGCCAGCAGGATTGTGACAATCAATGCATGGTAAATCCGTTTCATTGCGCGGGCTCCTTTTCGGCGGATGGGGCGCTGACCCAGCCGGTCACGGCCTGTTTTTTATCCAAAAGCAGCTGGGCAGCATTCATCACATCCTCGTCCGTCACCGCCTGCAAAATCTGCGGCCATTGCTGCACATCCTCAACCGTCAGCCCCAGAGACAGCGCCGCACCGTATTTGCGGGCCATTTTCTGCACATTATCCTGCTGATAAACCTGCTCAGCACGGATCTGCATTTTCAGACGCTCTAACTGGTCGGGGTCGACCCCTTCACGGATAAAATCGGCAATCGCCTGATCCAGTAGCGCTTCGCCCTCGGACAGGCTGATGCCCTGGCTGGGCACCATCACCAGCCCAAACAGCGTCTGATCCAGCGCCATCCCGTCATAATAGGCCGAAACATACACCGCGCTCTGGCTATCAAACATCAGCTTTTGCCCAAGGACCGAAGTCTGCGCATTCCCCCCCAGCAGATTGGCCAGCATGGTCAGCGCGGCAGCCTGTTTCTGATCGCCGCTGTTGCGCTCGGGCGCCAGATAGCTGCGATAGATATAGGGCTGCGCCACCCGTTGATCGACAAAATGCAGGCGGCGTTCGGACAGCTGCGGAGGCTCGCTGGGCCGGTTACGCTCGGGCAAATCCACGGTGGGGGCCAGCGGGCCATAGTATTTTTTGGCCAGTGTCAGCACCTGATCGGGCTGCACATCCCCGGCCACCACCAAAATCGCGTTATTCGGCGCGTAATAGCGGCGGTAAAAGGCCAGCGCATCTTCCAACGACAAGCGCTGCATTTCATGTTTCCAGCCAATCACCGGAATCCCGTAAGGATGGTTCATGAATTGCGCCGCACGGCGTTGCTCGCGAAACAGTGCATCGGGGTTGTTTTCGGTGCGCATGTTGCGCTCTTCCAAAATCACATCGCGCTCGGTCGCAATATCAGCCGAGGTCAGGCGCAGATTGCGCATCCGGTCGGCCTCCATCCGCATCACCAGCTCCAACCGGTCGGCGGCGATGCGCTGATAATAGGCGGTGTAATCATAGCTGGTAAACGCGTTGTCCGAGCCACCATTGGCCGCCACCGTATCCGACAGTTCGCCCGCGGCCAGAGTGTCGGTGGCCTTGAACAGCAGATGCTCCAGAAAATGCGCAATGCCCGAAACACCGGGCGGTTCATCCGCCGCCCCGGCGCGATACCAGACCATCTGCACCACCACAGGGGCGCGGTGGTCTTCGATCACCACCACCTCCATACCGTTTTCCAGCATATAATTGCTGATTTGCTGGGCCATCACAGGCCGGGTGAGCGCCATCAGGGCAACGGCAAGCAGGCCGATCATACGCATAGGGTCAGAGCCTTTCGGTAAGCTGAGGTCAAAAGCGGTGCAAAATACCTGCCCCAGAGCGCCTCTGCTGACAAGTCAAATTTCTGTGTGATCCAATGCCGCGAACAGGCCGGGCTGTGGTGCTTAGGGCTTGCCGTAAACTTCGGGATCGGGCGGAGCAGACGGGGTTTTGACCCCCAACCGCCGGAACCGGGCCAGCTCGCGGTGTTGATCCAGCGACATGGGTTCATAGGCGCTGAAATAGACCGTGTTGTTAAACCAGCGCTCTAGCAGCTTGCCGCGGTTTTTCGAGCGGAACACGCGATCTTCGGTGGCCAGAACCCGCCGGATATTGCCGGATGCACCAAACCGGCTGGCATAAGACACCAGCCCGCCATCGCCACGACCGATATGGCCGGGGCCGCTCAGCGCCAGCCGACCGGGCTTGCCCCCCAAGGCGGCGACCGCATCGGCCTTGGGCGTTGGATCGGTCAGATTGCTGCCCCCCGGGGTCGGCGCTGGCAGCGGGGCTGCGAAATCGGGGCTTTGCAGCGGTTTGCCCGGCAGAATGGCAAATTCATCCGGCCCATCGCTGCTGGCTTGGATATTCATCAAAGGCCGGTCCTTGCCGCCACAAGCCGACAGCACACCCAGCGCGATCAGAGCAACAACAGTGCTATGCATGATCTTCATTGATGTCTCCCTTTGTCCATCCGGCCCCTCTGTATCCCAACAACAGCGCGCCGTCACCTAGTCTTTGAATCTGAGGCGAAAAAGATCAACCCCAAAGCCCCGGCAAATACCCCGATATCGGCGATATTGAACGAATAAGGGTTCTCGATGCCGCAACAGGACATGTTCAGAAAATCCGCCACCGCGCCATAAAGCAGCCGGTCCAGCACATTGCCCAAGGCTCCGCCAATCAGCAAACCGGCGGATAAATAGGCCAGCCGGCCATGCTTGCCGCGCCGAATCCAGAGGTAAACCCACGCACAAATCCCCAGAGACACCGCGATCAGCACCCAGCGCATCAGATCGTGGCTGCCGGAAAATAGCCCGAAATTCACCCCCTGATTCCACGCCATGCGGAAATTGACCAACGGTGGCAGCACGTCGATTTCGCCGCGTTGGCGTAAATCCAGCCAATGCACCACCAGATATTTGCTGGCCTGATCCGCCAGAAACACCCAGAACCCTGCCCAGAATATCAGCCGCATCACCTGCCCCTCCTTCATGCCTGTTTGTGCAAGGTTAGTGTCGGAAATCGCGCATCGAGCCGCCGGGCTGGATGATCGCCGTTGCCCCGGCCTCAGCCGCGCTGAGCAGCCCATCGGCAAATGGGAAGAACGCATCTGACGCCACGACCGAACCCTGAGTGAGCGGCGCATCCAGCCCCAGCACCTCGGCCATATCCTGTGCTTTGCGTGCGGCGATCCGGGTTGAATCGACCCGGCTCATCTGTCCGGCCCCGATGCCCACCGTGGCCCCGTCTTTGACATAGATAATCGCGTTTGATTTCACATGCTTGGCCACTTTCCAGGCAAACATCAGATCGGCCATTTCTGCATCAGTCGGCTGGCGTTTGGTGACCACTTTCAGATCATCCGCCACCACATGGCCGTTATCCTTATCCTGCACCAAAATCCCGCCCGAGACCTGCCGATAGCTCAGCGCCGCCGCACTTGGATCGGGCAGCTGATCGAGGGTGAGCAGGCGCAGATTTTTCTTGGCGGAAAACACCCGTTTTGCGGCCTCGTCGGCCCCCGGGGCCACCACGACTTCGGTGAAAATCTTGGCAATCTCTTCCGCCGTGGGTCCGTCCAGCGGCTGGTTCAGCGCAATGATGCCGCCAAAGGGCGAAACATTATCGCAGTTAAACGCGGCTTTATAGGCCTCAACCATGGTCTTGCCCCGCGCCACACCACAGGGGTTAGCGTGTTTGATGATCGCACAGGCAGCCCCCTCGGCGGGGTCAAACTCGGCCACCAGCTCGATCGCGGCATCGGTGTCGTTGATGTTGTTGTAAGACAGCTCTTTGCCCTGATGCTGGACCGCAGTGGCCACGCCGGGGCGGTTCGAGCCATCCAGATAAAACGCCGCCGATTGATGCGGGTTTTCGCCGTAACGCAGCTTTTGCGCAATGCTGCCGGCAAACGCACGCCGCCGGGGCACGTCAAAGCCAATCGCTTCGGCCATCCAAGTCGACACCGCCGCATCATAGGCTGCGGTGCGGGCAAAAGCGATCTGGGCGCGGCGTTTGCGGAATTTCTCGCAAGTCCCGCCGCCATGCTTGGCCATATCGCCCAGCAGCTTGTCATAATCCTCGACATCCACCACCGTGGTGACAAAGGCATGGTTTTTCGCCGCCGCCCGGATCATCGCCGGGCCGCCAATGTCGATATTTTCAATGCAGGTATCGTAATCGGCCCCCTTGGCCACGGTGGCCTCGAACGGGTAGAGATTGACCACCAGCAGATCAATCCCGGCAATGCCATGTTCACGCATCGCCGCCAGATGCGCTTCGTCATCGCGCAGCGCCAACAGGCCGCCATGCACCTTGGGGTGCAGGGTTTTCACCCGGCCATCCATCATCTCAGGAAAGCCGGTGACATCGGCCACATCGGTCACCGCCAGCCCGGCATCGCGCAGCGCTTTGGCCGAACCCCCGGTTGAGAGCAGCTCGACTCCGTATTCGCTCAAGGCGCGGCCCAGATCGACGAGGCCGGTCTTGTCAGAAACAGAGAGCAAGGCGCGGCGGATTGGCAGTTTGCTGGTCATTGGTCTTTCCCATCAGGTTCGGTTGGTAAAATATCTTGGTCGTCGCGATACAGGTCGCGCAAATTGTCGGGCGTGTCCTGAGCCTTGGCCAATGTCCAGGTCACGCGGTTCGCATACTCGATTGCGCGGGTGGTTAAAACAATTTGTTTGCTCGCACGCGGTTTTAATCGGTTGCGCTCCAGATAAACGCTGGGCTCAAGGCTCAGCCGCACGGGGCTGTTCTGATGATGCGGGCCATGGCGGAACACCCAGATCTCGCCGCTTTTCAACGCCAAAGACACCGCCGCGCCACCCATATCCAGCCGTGCATCCACATCCGGGTGCAGATGAAACCGCACCGTATAGGCAATGCCGCGCAGCTGGGTCGCATCCATCGCCTGATCAAACCGCCGCTTATCGGCATCACTGATCGCCAGCAGCATATCATCGCCGGACAGACAACGCCCATCCTGCGTTAAACTCAGATGCCGCATATGCACCAAACCATGGCTGGCCTCGTACCCATCATGGCTGGCCTCCAGATACAGGCGATCCGCATCGGAAAACTGCCGGACATCGACCCGTTTGGGAATATGGCGCAAAACTTCGTGATGGCGCGACGAAGCCGCCCCCAGCTGCGACGAAGACACCCCCTCGATCCCCAGCACCGAATGCGAGGGCGTGGCGCGTCCGGCGCGCTGCCAATCCGGGCCAAAAGATATCCCCGACCCACAGCTGACCACCAGCGGACGCCGCCCCGAGGTCAGCTCAAACGCCAGCGTCGAAGCGTGCCCCAGAACCGAATGCCGCCCCTGCGGCGGCCGGCTGGCATCAACGATCACGCTGCTGCGTCCGCCCCGCATCAGCGCATAGCCCATCGACAACCGCCCTTTGGCGACTGTGCGCACCCCGCTGGCGGCCAGCGCATGGTCCAGCCGCCCCTCAACCCCGCGCCCGCCGCCGTGAAACCGCGCCAGCCCGCCATCACTGTGGCGCAAATTACGCAAGGTCGGGGCGATGCGCTCAATCGCCGCCAGATGGTCGCTGCCGGCCATCTTGCGGGCTTTGCTCAGCGCCGAAGCGGCCCAGATCAGCAGGGTGAACACCTCCAGCAGCTCTTCGGGATTGCGGCTGGGAATGCCGCCCCCATCATCAATCCGCTCGCGGCACTCGCGGGCCAGCGCCCTTTTGGCGGGCTCAACGTGGTGATCCATGCCCTCCAGCGCCAGTCCGGCATAAATCAACCCGGTCAGAGCCTCAAACCGCGGCAGCCCCGCCACCGCCCCCTTCCAGCGTTGGCTGAGGAAATTGGTCTGTTGCGCCAGCGACCGGAAATAGGCGACCGAGGCGTCGTGATCCTGCCCATTGAGCAGCAACACCGCGTGGTTGATCCAGCGGATCAGCCGCCGCCCGGTCAGATCGGGCGTCCAGCCCGGCCCACGGCCCCGGCCAAAGCGGTCAATCCATTCAAACAACCATTGCTGCGCCGCCTTGCGCGCCGGACCATCGCCGGTGGCGGCCAGATCATCCAACCAGCAAAAACCGTGCAATTCCTGCTCGAACGCCTCAGTGGGCTTTTCAATATCCCAAATCGAGGTGTCTTTTTCGCAGACCAGCATCCCGGCAAACTGAAAATTACCGGCCAAAAATTGCCGACCACGGGCGAATGAGCCGATGGTTTTGGGCTCGGGCTGCGAGGTAAAGGCGGTGGCCGGGCGCGTGCGTGTGCTGGTCAGGGCGCTGATTCGATTGAGTAATCGCGCCTTTTGGGCAAGAAAATGGGGCGATCTGGGCACGGGCCTGTTTTACCTTCTGTTTTTGTTTGGCTGGTTATTTATATGCTCGGGCCACATCATAAAGCGCCAAAGCCCGGCTGTCACCGATGAATTGGGGCGATTGTCATTCCATGGCCTCAAGCTCGGCCAAGCTAAGGGTCAATCCCGGGCGCATCGGGTATTCATCGCGAAAATTGGTATCCGTCCGGATACAGCCCGCCCCGCAGAGCAGTTCGGTGAATTCCCCCGCTGCGTCATTATACCAGACCCGCCCGCCGGGGGTGGCGATATAGCCGTCAATGCCTTCATAAATATCGGCCCGCAGGTCGCTCACCGAAGGGGTTTCGGTATCAATCTGTGCCGTATAAGCGCCGTGGCTGTGATAAGAGGCCAGCACATTGAACCCAAACGGAGCCCGTGGCCGACAGCTATCGGTGCGCCCCGGTCTGGCTTTGGTAGCAATAAAACCGCCATTTTGATCCAGACCGATATAGCCGCAATACTCGCGATTTTCGGAAAATGAGCGCGCCTGCACCAAATCCAGCACCTGTTTGGCGAATGCGATCTCGGCCTCGGTCTGCGCCGGGCGTGGGCCGTATTCTGACGGTTGCACACAGCCCGCCAGCAGGGCGATCAGCGCCAGCTTTCTGATGTCTTGGACAGGTCTCATAGATTTCCCCTCACGGATCCGCCGGTTTTTGCAAAAGCGCGATGTAAAACCCATCCATGCCCCCCAGCTCGGGCCAATAGTCCGGGCGCAGCCGCAAACCGCCCTCAGCGCTGATCCAGCCCGGATCAATCCCCTCTGCCGCAATCGGCAGCACTCGCATGTCAGGCAGGCGCTTGAGCGCATCTTCGATCTGAATTTCGCCTTCATCGGGCAGCAGCGAGCAGGTGCAAAACACCATCCGCCCGCCGGGTTTGAGCAAGCTGAACGCGTGATCAATCAGGCGCTCCTGCAAGGCAAACAGAGCCGCAAAATCGCTGCCATCCTTGGCATAGGGCAAATCGGGGTGGCGACGGATGGTGCCGGTGGCGGAACAGGGCGCATCCAGCAAAATCGCGTCAAACGGCCCATCCTGAAAACCGAGCGCATCGCCCACCTGCAGTTGCGCCGCAAGGCCGGTGCGCTTCAGATTTTCCCGCACCCGCTGCATCCGCGCCTTTGAGACATCAATCGCCACCACATCCGCCCCGGCGACGGCCAGCTGCATGGTTTTCCCACCCGGAGCAGCACACATATCCAGCACCCGCTCACCGGGCCGGGCAGCCAGTATTTTCGCCGGCAGAGCCGCCGCCGCGTCCTGAACCCACCACGCCCCGGCCTGATATCCGGGCAAGGTGGAAACCTGAGCCGTTTTCAAGCGCACCGACCCCGTCGGCAACAGCTGCCCGTTCACCGCATCAGCCAGTGCTTTGGCATCCTCTTTGGCGGTCAAATCCAGCGGCGCTCCAGCGGCAAAGCGGGCTTCCATCGCTTCGACCACAGCCTTGCCGTAATCGGCAATCAACGGCTTGCGCAACCATTTCGGCAGCCGGGGCAAGGGCAGTTTGTGCCACGCTTGGGGTTCGATCTTGCGCAGCACCGCGTTGACCATGCCAGCAGCGTGTTTATGCGCCTTATCGGCCTTGACCAGAGCCACCGCCCCATTGACCACCCCATGCGGCGCGGCACCATCCAGACACAGCTCAACCACCGCCAGACGCAGCACGTTATGGACCGTCAGCGCGGGTTTCTGACGCAAAAACGGCCCCAGCATCCGATCCGCCCGATCCATCCAGCGCAGGGTCTCCAACGCCAGACGCTGCGCCCGCGCCTTTTCGGCAGGCGCAAGCCCGTCCAGCGCCCCGCTGCCCAGCATCTCGGGCAACAGCGCAGATTTCCCCAGCACCCCGTTCAACAGGCGCAGGGCAACACGGCGGGGGAGCAGGCCGGGATGAGACATCTGTGATTTCCTTTGCTTGCGATTGCTGGCCCACCGCCTATAGTATCGCACAGCCATGAACAAGAGAGGCCACCGATCATGCCCGACAAACCCAAGGATTTACCCGAAGCCGCCAAGCGCGCTCTGGCCGAAGCCGAGGAGCGCCGCCGCAAGGAACAAGCCAAACCCCGCCCCACAGAGCTGGGCGGCCCGGCCGGGCCCGAGCCGGTGCGCTATGGCGATTGGGAAAAGAAAGGCATCGCGATTGATTTTTAACCCGCCGCCAGTTTGGGCATTCCCGGGCAACATCAAATCTGTTGTGCCAGAAACACTGTCGGAAAACGCGATGCCCATCGGGTGAAAAATTCTATAGATCAGGCGCGCAAACCTCGCTATAGTCGGCCGGATAATAAAAACAATCTCAGATGGCAATCAAGCATGACAAATACGGCAGAACAATTACAGGAACTCCGTAACCAACTGATCAAAGATCCTGAGGTTATTCTGGAGGACAAAGACCTGATGCGCGCTTTGGTCACCGCGAACGAAGCCCAGATGGGCAGCAATATCGTGGATTTGCGCGGCATCGCCATGGAACGGCTCGAAGCGCGGCTGGACCGGCTGGAGGATACGCATCGTTCAGTCATCGCTGCAGCGTATGAAAATCTGGCCGGCACAAATCAGGTGCATCGGGCGATTTTACGGATGCTCGACCCGGCGGAATTTGAGGATTTCCTGCGTGATCTGGATGGTGACGTGGCCGATATTCTGGGCGTGGATTGCGTGCGGCTGGTGCTGGAATCCATGCAGGATGAAAACGATCCGGCGGTCAAACGGTTGGACCATGTGCTGAATGTGGCCGAGCCGGGCTTTATTGAGGCCTATCTGACCGCCCCCAAACGCAGCAATTCGCGTCAGGTGACTTTGCGTCAGGTGCAGCCGGATTCGGATGTGATTTACGGCGAGGCGGCGGGCTGGATCCGTTCCGAAGCCGCTCTGAAACTGGATTTCGGCAATGGCCGTCTGCCGGGGATGCTGGTGATGGGCTCGGAAGACCCGCATCATTTCAAACCCAATCAGGGCACCGATCTGCTGTCCTTTTTCGCCGGAGTCTTTGAACGGGCCATGCGTCGCTGGCTGTCATGATTCCCGGGGTGGTCTCGGCGGCTGTGGATCAGCGGCTGAGCCAATGGCTGGCGCATATGCAGGCGCTCAATAACGTGGCCGATAATACGGTTGAAGCCTATCGCACCGATCTGCTGGGGTTTTTCGCCTTTATAGGCAACCATTTGGGCGGAGCCTGCGGCATCGGGCCGCTGACTTCTCTGAGCATCCGTGACATGCGCGCCTGGATGGCACATGAAAAGGGCCGCGGGGTGTCGGCGCGGTCGCTGGCTCGCAGCTTATCGGCGGTGAAATCCTTTTATCGCTGGCTGGCTGAACGTGAAGGCTTTGACGCCACCGTGGTGCTGTCGACCCGCAGCCCGCGTTTTCAGAAAAAACTGCCCCGCCCGCTGGCGCAGGACGCCGCCAAAGCGGTGCTGGACAGCGTGGCGGTGCAATCCACAACCGATTGGGTGGGCTTGCGTGATCTGGCGATTGTCACGCTGCTTTATGGCTGCGGCTTGCGGATTTCCGAGGCGCTCAGCCTCACCCGCGCCCAAGCCCCCCTGCCCGAGGTGCTGCGCATCACCGGCAAAGGCGGCAAGGAACGCATCGTGCCGGTGATCCCCGCCGCCCGCAGCGCCGTGGATCAGTATCTGCACGCCTGCCCGCACCGTTTCACCCCCGAGGGCGCGCTGTTTCTGGGCGTCCGGGGCGGGGCGCTCAGCCCGCGCATCGTGCAAAAGGTGATGCAGCAGGCGCGAATGCAACTGGGCCTGCCGGCTACGGCCACGCCACATGCTTTGCGGCATTCCTTTGCCACGCATCTGCTGGAATCCGGCGGCGATTTGCGCAGTATTCAGGAATTGCTGGGCCATGCCTCGCTGTCGACCACCCAAACCTATACCGCTGTCGATACCGCCCGCCTGATGGAGGTCTATGACCAGACCCACCCAAGGGCCAAACCGGCTGCGCGTGAACCGCAGAAAAGCAAATAAACAATTTGCTCCGGGGCGTTTTTAAAGTAATGAAGCAGCCATGATTTTGCAGTTACGCGCCTTTTCCGTCCATATGTTCACCGCCACCGGAGCGGTTCTGGCCATGCTGGCCATGCTGGCGGCTGTTGATGAAAAATGGGATATGATGTTCCTGTGGCTGGTGATCGCCTTTTTCGTGGATGGGCTGGATGGGCCTCTGGCGCGGCGTTATGATGTGAAAACCAATGCGCCGCAAATTGACGGGGTGCAGCTGGATCTGATCATTGATTATCTGACCTATGTCTTTATCCCGGCCTTTGCGCTGTTCAAATCCGGGCTGCTGCCGGGCTGGACGGGCTGGTTTGTGATCATCACTGTCACCTTTGCCAGCGCGCTTTATTTTTCCAATACCCGCATGAAAACCCGGGATAATTCCTTTTGGGGCTTTCCCGGGTGCTGGAACATGATGGCGGTGGTGATGTTTGCATTATCGCCCAATTTCTGGGTGATTTTAGGGCTGACGGTGGTGCTGTCAGTTGGCATGTTTGCCCCGATCAAATTCGTGCATCCCGTGCGCACCGAGCGCTGGCGCAGCTTCACCCTGCCGACGGCACTGGCCTGGACCTTCTTTGCGGGTTGGGCCGCTTGGGTTGATTTCCACCCACAAAGCTGGGCGCATTGGGGGCTGATTATCTCCAGTGTCTATTTGCTGAGCGCCGGTGCCATTCAGCAAGTCATTCCGGTCAGAAGCCGCGCCTAAATCAACAGCCCCCCTGCCCCTTCATGGCGCAACAGCTGCACCTTGGTTTCAATCCCCACTCCGCCGGAAAACCCACCCAACCCGTTGCTTGCCAGCACCCGGTGGCACGCAATGATCAGAGGGATCGGGTTGCCGCCACAAGCCCGCCCCACCGCCTGCGCTGAAACGCCCAGCCGTTTGGCGATCTCGCCATAGGTCGTGGTTTCTCCGAACGGGATTTGACGGATTTGTTCGCAAACCGTGCGCTGAAACAACCCGCCGGGCGGGGCAAGGGGCAGGTCAAATGTCGTGCGCTGCCCCTCGAAATACTCCTGTATCTGACGCCGGGCCTGCTGCAAAACCGGCGATGGGTCGGCATGGCGGGTTTTGTGCTGCCACTCAAGCCGCACAATCTGCCCGCCCTGCTCGGTGACCAGAACCGGGCCGGTGGGGGTGTCGATGGTCAGGGACGCCATAATCCGCCGCTCAACCGCAGCGCTGGGTTTGGCCCCGGCAGCATTCTAAGACAGCGCCTCATCACAACGCCCGCAAACCTGCTCATGCGTGTGCTGCCCCACATCGGGCAGGATTTTCCAGCAGCGCTGACATTTGCCCCCCTGAGCCTTTTCGAACTCAACCCCGATGCCTTCGATTTCAGGCATTCTGAAGGCCGCATCCGGGATCGGATCATTGCTCAGCTGCACTTGCGAAGTGATGCAGATGTCGGCGAACTCCACCGATTTGGCCAGCGCCAGCACTTCGGCATCACGGATATGCACCGTTGGCGCGGCCTCGAGCGAGGCACCAATCACCTTATCCTGACGCTGAATCTCGATTGCTCCGGTCACCACCCGGCGCACCTTGCGCAAAGCTTCCCATTTCGCGGCCAGCACATCGTCGCGCCATTCGGCCGGGGTGGTCGGCATGTCTTCCAGATGCAGTGACACATCTTCGCCGTCATGGCGTTGCAGCCAGACCTCTTCCATGGTGAACACCAGAATAGGGGCCAGCCATTTGGTCAGCCGTTCAGCATCCTTGCGGATATCAAAGTAAAACGCCGACAGATCCACGGTGGCAAACTGGAACAGCGCCTGAAACACGCCTTGGAAATCATAGGCGTCATAGCCGCTGCGCACCACCTGATCCAGCTCGCTAAGGCGATGCAGCACCCAGCGTTCAAGCTCGGGCATCTGATCCGCGGGCACGGCTTTGGCCGCGTCGAAATCCGCCAGCGAACCCAGCATGAAGCGCATGGTATTGCGCAACCGCCGATAGCTGTCGGCGACGTTTTTCAAAATCTCCGGGCCGATGCGCTGATCGGCGGTGAAATCGACCTGCGCCACCCAAAGGCGCAGAATATCGGCGCCATATTGTTTGGTGACCTGTTCCGGCACGATGGTGTTGCCCAGCGATTTGGACATTTTCATGCCCTTTTCATCCAGCGTAAAGCCATGGGTCAGCACCCCGCGATAAGGCGCGCGCCCATTGGTGCCGCAGCTTTGCAGCAGCGAGGAATGGAACCAGCCGCGATGCTGATCGGTACCTTCAAGGTAAAGGTCGGCGATGCCATCCTCCGAGCCATCTTCGCGGTCGCGCAGCACAAAAGCATGGGTCGAACCACTGTCAAACCACACATCCAGAATATCGGTGACCATCTGCCACTGATCGGCATTCTCCACGCCTTCGAGGAAGCGTTCCCGGGCGCCGTCCTTGAACCACGCATCGGCCCCTTCAGCGCGAAACGCCTCGGCAATGCGTGCATTCACCGCCGCATCGCGCAACAGCTCGACCTGGCCGTTGCCGGCATCCCTGATGAAGCAGGTCAGCGGCACGCCCCAAGCCCGCTGGCGGCTCATCACCCAGTCGGGGCGGGATTCGATCATCGCATAGATGCGGTTGCGCCCCTTGGGTGGCGTCCATTTCACATTGTCGATTTCGGTCAAGGCCCGGCTGCGGATGGTTTTGCCGTAAGTGTCCATGCCGTCATTGAGCTCTTTGTCAATCGCCACGAACCATTGCGGGGTATTGCGGAAAATCACCGGAGCCTTGGAACGCCAGCTATGCGGATAGCTGTGCTTGACCCGGCCACGCGCGATCAGGGCGTTGACTTCGATCAGTTTGGCGATCACCGCCGGGTTGGCTTTGCCCTCTTTGCCCTTGCGGGTGAAGACCTCAAGCCCGGCAAAGAAGGGCACAAACTCTTCAAACGCCGAATCCTCGTTGATGTTGTGGGTCAGACGGTCGCTCCAGCCGCGTTTGATAAAGCACTCATAGTCATCGGCACCATGCGACGGCGCGGTGTGGACGAAACCGGTGCCGGCGTCATCGGTGACATGGTCGCCGTCGATCATCGGCACGCCTTCCGGGTAATCCCAGAACGGGTCACTGTCAGCGAAGGGGTGTTTGCAGATCAGCCCGGCCAGCTCATCCGCGGCCACATCGCGGATACGGGTGAATTTGACGACCCGGGCGCTGGTCAGGGTCGCCTCGGCCAAGGCATCGGCCAAAACGTAAGTGTCACCGGCCGCGGCCCAGCTTTCGTCCTGCGTTTCATCCACCCGGAACAGGCCGTAATTGATATTGGGGTTATAAGCCACGGCTTTGTTGGAGGGGATGGTCCAGGGAGTCGTCGTCCAGATCACGGCGCTGGCCCCGGCCAGATCGCCGCTGGCATTGGCAAAGGGGAATTTGACCCAGATGGTGTGGCTCTGGTGATCGTGATATTCGATCTCGGCCTCGGCCAGAGCGGTCTTTTCCACCGGAGACCACATCACCGGCTTGGAGCCCCGATACAGGCTGCCATTCATCACGAATTTCATGAATTCCTCGGCGATCACGGCTTCGGAAGAAAATTTCATGGTCAGATAGGGGTCATCCCAGTTGCCCTGCACGCCCAGACGTTTGAATTCCTCGCGCTGGATGTTGACCCAATGCTCGGCAAATTTGCGACACTCGCCGCGCAATTCGTTGATCGGCACATCGTCTTTGTTTTTGCCTTTGCTGCGGTATTGTTCCTCGATCTTCCATTCAATCGGCAAACCGTGGCAATCCCAGCCGGGGATGTAACGGGCATCCCGGCCCAGCATTTGCTGGCTGCGCACGATCATGTCTTTCAGGATCTTGTTCAGCGCGTGGCCGATATGCAGATGACCATTGGCATAGGGCGGGCCGTCATGCAGGATGAAGGGCTTGCGGCCCTGCTTTTGCCGCAGGCGGTCATAGATGCCGATCTCGGCCCAACGCTGCAACCAAAGCGGCTCGCGCTTGGGCAACCCGGCCCGCATGGGGAAATCAGTGCGGGGCAGGTTCAGGGTGGATTTGTAATCGGGTGTTTCGGCACACATGAGACTATCCTTGGTCAGTATTTGATCGGTGTTTCATAAAGGAGAAGTGACAGGCGGCGCGACGGGCTCATGCGCCTTAAGGACCGGCGGCTCTTTCAGGGGTCAGAGCGCCGGGGTGGTAATTCGTATAATGATCCGAACCTGTTTCATAAATCCGGCTTATAAGGCGCATTTTCACAATGGTCCAGAGGCGGTGTGTGTCTGTGATTTTCGGGCAGCACTGCCCCCCTGTGCCAACCAAGGATTTTCAAAATCCTTGGCAAAAATCTTGCAAGATTTTTGAGGCGAGCATGTATACAATCGCATACAGCCTTCCCCTCAGCGCCCCGATGGTCTAAAAGGGCCGCAACGATTCACCCAACCCAAAGAGGCCAATATGACCAAAATCAAGGTAGAAAACCCAGTTGTCGAGCTGGACGGCGATGAAATGACCCGGATCATCTGGGATTTCATCAAGAAAAAGCTGATCCTGCCCTATCTGGACATCGACCTGAAATATTTCGATCTGGGCATGGAAGTGCGCGACGAAACCAACGACCAGATCACCGTTGACGCTGCCGAAGCCATCAAGAAATACGGCGTGGGCGTCAAATGCGCCACCATCACCCCGGATGAACAGCGGGTTGAGGAATTCGGCCTGAAGAAAATGTGGCGCAGCCCCAACGGCACCATCCGCAACATTCTGGGCGGCGTGGTGTTCCGCGCCCCGATCATCTGCAAAAACGTCCCGCGTCTGGTTCCCGGCTGGACCGACCCGATCGTGATTGGCCGTCATGCTTTTGGCGATCAGTATAAAGCCACCGATTTCCTCTATCCTGGCGCTGGCAAGCTGAGCATGAAATTCGTCGGCGAAGACGGCACCGTGATTGAAAAAGAAGTCTACGATGCCCCATCCGCAGGGGTGTTCATGGGCATGTATAACCGCGATGATTCGATCCGCGATTTCGCCCGTGCTTCGATGAATTACGGCCTCAAGCTGGGCTGGCCGGTGTATCTGTCGACCAAAAACACCATTCTGAAAGCCTATGACGGCCGCTTCAAGGATCTGTTTCAGGAGGTCTATGACACCGAATTTGCCGAGCAGTTCGAAAAAGCCGGCATCACTTACGAGCACCGCCTGATTGACGATATGGTTGCCGCTGCCATGAAATGGTCGGGCAAATTCGTCTGGGCCTGTAAGAACTACGATGGCGATGTGCAGTCCGACACCGTGGCGCAGGGCTTTGGCTCGCTGGGTCTGATGACCAGCCAGCTGATGACTCCCGATGGAAAAATCGTCGAAGCCGAAGCCGCCCACGGCACCGTCACCCGTCACTATCGCCAGCACCAGAAGGGCGAGGCGACCTCGACCAACTCGATCGCGTCGATCTTTGCCTGGACCGGTGGCCTGAAGCACCGCGCCAAGCTGGACGACAACGCGCAACTGCTGAAATTTGCCGAAACGCTGGAAAAAGTCGTGGTGGACACCGTTGAAGGTGGCCAGATGACCAAAGATCTGGCGCTGCTGGTCGGACCAGAGCAAGAATGGCTGACCACCGAGGGCTTCCTTGAAGCGATTGACACCAACCTCAACAAAGCGATGTAAATTCTGGCATCCTCAAACACTCAAAGGGCAGCCCGCGACGGCTGCCCTTTTTATTGCCCCAAAGCTCTTTGCCCATGAAGCGGCGGCAACTTCGGGACAAAGGGCCCTTTTGAGGCCGAAAGACCATCATTCTCCGCTTTTTTACCCCCGCCCGGCCAAAAAGGCTGGCCAACCGGCGTTTTGCCCTGTATTGCCCGCTGAAACATCCCGAAAAGGCTTATTTTCATGGACTTGCGCAATATCGCGATTATCGCCCACGTTGACCACGGCAAAACCACAGGCCGTCGAAGAACGCGCCATGGACAGCAATGATCTGGAACGCGAGCGCGGCATCACCATTCTGGCCAAAGCCACCTCGATCGAATGGGACGGCAAGCGCGTCAATGTGGTCGACACGCCGGGCCACGCCGATTTTGGCGGCGAGGTCGAGCGCATCCTGTCGATGGTCGATGGCGTGGTGCTGCTGGTGGACGCCGCCGAAGGGCCGATGCCGCAAACCAAATTCGTCACCTCCAAGGCGCTGGCGCTGGGTCTGAAACCGATTGTGGTCCTGAACAAGGTCGACAAACCCGATGCTGAACCCGACCGCGCGCTGGACGAAGTGTTTGACCTGTTCGCCAGCCTTGATGCCACGGATGAGCAGCTGGATTTCCCGGTGATGTATGCCTCGGGCCGCTCGGGCTGGGCGGATACCGAACTGGACGGGCCGCGCAAGGATCTGCACGGCCTGTTTGATCTGATCATCGACCACGTCGCCGAGCCTGCGCAAATCGCGCATCGGGACGAGCCCTTTTCCATGCTGGTCACCACCCTTGGCGCTGACCCGTTCATTGGCCGTCTGCTGACCGGCCGGGTGGAATCCGGCACCGTCAAGGCAGGCGACACCATTCATGCTCTGTCACGCGACAACAGCAAGATCGAGCAATTCCGCGTCACCAAAGTCATGGCCTATCGCGGTCTGGTGCAGGTGCCGATTGATCTGGCCGAAGCCGGAGACATCGTTTCAATCGCCGGCATGAAAACCGCCACCGTGGCCGATACGCTGTGTTCCACCGACATCACCACCGCGATTCCGGCACAGCCGATTGATCCGCCCACCATCACCGTCACCTTTGGCATCAATGACAGCCCGCTGGCCGGGCGCGATGGCAAAAAGGTGCAGAGCCGCGTGATCCGCGATCGCCTAATGAAAGAGGCCGAAAGCAATGTGGCCATCCGGGTGTCGGACACCCCCGGCGGAGACGCTTTCGAAGTCGCCGGACGCGGCGAATTGCAGATGGGCGTGCTGATCGAAAACATGCGCCGCGAAGGCTTCGAGCTGTCGATCTCGCGCCCTCAGGTGCTGTTTCGCGACATTGACGGCGAAAGATGCGAGCCGGTCGAAGAGGTCACCATCGACGTCGATGATGATTACTCGGGCGCGGTGATTGAAAAGCTGACCGGGGCGCGCAAGGGCAACCTGGTCGAAATGAAACCCGCCGGTGCCGGCAAGACCCGGATCATCGCGCATGTGCCCTCACGCGGTCTGATCGGCTATCACGGCGAATTCCTGACCGACACCCGCGGCACCGGGGTGCTGAACCGAGTGTTTCACGCTTGGGAGCCGCATAAAGGCACCATCCCGGGGCGGCGTGCCGGGGTGCTGATCTCGATGGAAAGCGGGGTGTCGGTGGCCTATGCACTGTTCAACCTCGAAGATCGCGGCCGGATGTTCATTGGCGCGCAAGAACAGGTTTATACCGGCATGATCATCGGCGAACACAGCCGCGAAAATGATCTGGAGGTGAACCCGCTCAAGGGCAAGAAGCTGACCAATGTGCGGGCTTCGGGCACGGATGAAGCGGTGCGCCTGACCACCCCGATCACCATGTCGCTGGAAGAGGCCATCGCCTATATCGACAATGATGAGCTGGTTGAGGTCACGCCCAATTCAATCCGTCTGCGCAAACGCCATCTGGACCCGCATGAGCGCAAACGCGCGGCGCGCAGCGAATAGTAAAAGGGCGCTGCTCACTGCCGTATAACGCCAATAGCGCCGGACTGCGCCTGCCTGGGTAGGCGCCTGTGCGGGGCTTTAAAGCCATTGCGGTTCTTGAAGAAGCCGCCACGTTGCAAAATGTTGAAAGGCCGGGCGGGACAGTTCAAGGGGACGCAGCTCTGGACCGCTAGTCTTGGAAACGGCCCAACACAATAAAAAAGGGCGGACACAAAAAAGGGCGGACACCCGGTCCGCCCTTAATCCCTCAGCCCCGGCTAAACCCCTTCCACAAAGGTATATTCCCGCTCGGCCGCAGGCAGCCCATGGGACAGTGCCTCTTTATATTCCGGCGAATGGTAGAACTCTTTGGCCCGGTCCATATCGCTGAATTTAATGATCACATTGCGCGCCCGGCCCTTGCCTTCCATCTGCACACACTCACCACCACGGGCCAGAAACTCGCCGCCATATTTGGCCACTGCCGGACCCGCCAGCGCGGCGTATTTGGCATATTCCTCGGGGTCTTTCACATCAATGTGAACCATCGCATAAACTGTCATCGCATTAGCCTTTCATAATCTGCTCAACCGCCGCAATCGCCGCGTCTGATTTCGAAGCATCCACACCGCCGCCCTGCGCCATATCGGCACGACCGCCGCCGCCTTTACCGCCCAGCTCGGCCACCGCGGCCTTGACCAGATCAACAGCCGACAGCCGCGCCGTCAGATCATCACTGACCCCGGCAGCCACCGCCACCTTACCACCGGCATCCGCCATCAACAACACCACGCCGGAGCCCAGCTTGGCCTTGTATTCATCAATCATCGCCCGCAGATCCTTGCCGCTGACTCCGTGCAACATCTGCGCCACAAACGGGATGCCATTGACCTGACGCGCCGGATCATTGCCCGAAGCCGTCCCGCCGCCCATCGCCAGTTCGCGCCGCAGCTGGGCCAACTCGTTTTGCATCTTTTTGCGCTCATCCAGCAGCGCTTTCAGCCGGTCGCCCAGATCCGCTGGTTTGGCCTTGAGCATCGCCGCAGCTTGGCTCAGAGCCCGGTTCTGTTCGGCCACATATTCCAGCGCCCGCGCCCCGGTCAGCGCCTCGATCCGGCGCACCCCGGCTGAGGAAGCACTATCGCCCAGCAGCACAAACAACCCAATGTCGCCGGTTTTCTCCACATGCGTGCCGCCGCACAGCTCCAGCGAATAGGCGGCGCCATTAGCGCCTTTGCCGGTGCCCATCTGCACCCCCATCGACACCACACGCACCTCATCGCCGTATTTCTCGCCAAACAACGCCTGAGCTCCCATCGCCCGGGCGTCATCCGGGGTCATGATGCGGGTCTCAACTGTTGAGTTCTGGCGGATATACTGGTTCACCTCGGCCTCGACATCGTGCAGCTGCTGATCACTCAGCGCCTGCCCGTGCGAGAAGTCAAACCGCAACCGATCCGCCGCGTTCAAAGAGCCCCGCTGCACCACATGATCGCCCAAGGCCTGACGCAAGGCTTCGTGCAACAGATGGGTGGCCGAGTGGTTGGCCCGTATCTGGCTGCGGCGGTCGTGATCCACCACCAGAGCCGCACCCTGACCCGCGCTGATCTCACCCTCGGTGATTTCGGCGAAATGAATGAACACCCCGGCGCTCTTTTTGGTATCGGTGATCCGGGCCTTGCCGGTATCGGTGCTGATCAGGCCGCTATCGCCCACCTGACCGCCGCTTTCGGCGTAAAACGGAGTCTGGTTCAGCACGATCTGCACCTTGTCGCCGGCCTTGGCGGCCCCGATCTGGCCACCCTCCTGCACCAGCGCCAAAATCTGGCCCTCGGCGGTTTCGGTATCGTAGCCCAAAAACTCGGTCGTGCCGTATTCATGGGCCAGATCGAACCAGATCGCAGCATCCGTGGATTCGCCGGTGCCGGCCCAGGCGGCGCGGGCTTTGGCCTTTTGCGCCTGCATGGCGGCGTCAAAGGCATCGGTGTCCACCGAACGGCCCTTTTCGCGCACCGCATCCTGCGTCAAGTCCAGCGGGAATCCATAGGTGTCGTAGAGCTTGAACGCCGCTTCACCGGGCAAATCGGCCCCTTCGGGCAGATCGGATAATTCCTCATCCAACAGTTTCAACCCACGATCCAGAGTCTGCTTGAAGCGGTTTTCCTCTTGCAACAGGGTCTCTTCGATCAGAGGCTGCGCCTGCCCCAGCTCAGGGTAAGCCGCGCCCATCTGGCTGACCAGCGCTGGCACCAACCGATGCATAAGCGCCTCTTTTGCACCCAGCAAATGTGCGTGCCGCATCGCCCGGCGCATGATCCGGCGCAGCACATAGCCACGCCCGTCATTGCTGGGCATCACCCCATCGGCCAGCAGAAACGAGGTCGAGCGCAGATGGTCGGCAATCACCCGATGATGGGTCTTGCCGGGGCCATCCGGGTCGGTCGAGGTCGCATGGGCCGAGGCCTCGATCAGGCTGCGCATCAGATCGGTGGCGTAGTTGTCATTGGTGCCTTGCAGCAGCGCCGCGACCCGTTCGATCCCCATGCCAGTGTCGATGGATTGGTTGGGCAGATTGGTGCGGCTGCCATCTTCATGCTGTTCATATTGCATGAAAACCAGATTCCAGATTTCAACAAAGCGGTCGCCATCCTCTTCCGGCGTGCCCGGAGGGCCACCCCAGATGTGATCGCCGTGATCGTAGAAAATCTCGGAACAGGGGCCGCAGGGGCCGGTCGCGCCCATTGACCAGAAATTGTCATCGGTGGCGATGCGGATGATGCGATCATCAGAAAGCCCGCTGACCTTTTTCCAGATCGCGGCGGCCTGATCATCGTCATGGTAAACCGTGACCAGCAGCTTGCTGGCGTCGATCTCCAACTCTTTGGTGATCAGCTCCCACGCGAAAGCGATCGCGTCATCCTTGAAGTAATCCCCAAAGGAAAAATTACCCAGCATCTCGAAAAAAGTGTGGTGGCGCGCGGTATAGCCGACATTGTCCAGATCGTTGTGCTTGCCCCCGGCGCGCACGCATTTCTGCGCGGTGGTGGCGCGTTTGTAGTCGCGGCTTTCGACCCCGGTGAACAGGTTTTTGAACTGCACCATCCCGGAATTGGCAAACATCAAGGTCGGATCATTGCGCGGCACCAGCGGCGAGCTGGGCACGATTTCATGGCCGTGTTTGCCGTAATAATTCAGAAAAGTGCTGCGGATGTCGTTCAGGCTGGGCATATCGGGCTCTTTGGGTTGAAAGGTTTTGCCGTCCCGTTTAGCGCTGCCAGCCTGCACTGTCCATATCAACAAAAGGCCGCGGGCATTTTTGCCGCGGCCCTTAGGGTGGTTATGGAGGCTGACTGCGCCCGTTCAGGTGCCGGATCAGGCTTCCAGCACGCCTTCGTCATCCTCTTCGATCTCGGGCATGTCAAAATCCAGACCATGGGCGGCGCGGATTTTGTCCTCGATTTCGTAGGCAACACGCTTGTGCTGTTTCAGGTAATTCTTGGCGTTTTCGCGGCCCTGACCGATGCGCTCATCGCCATAGGAAAACCAAGACCCGGCCTTATCGACGATACCCGCCTTCACACCCAGATCCAGCAATTCGCCCATTTTCGAAATGCCTTCGCCGTACATGATGTCAAATTCCACCTGTTTGAACGGCGGTGCCACCTTGTTTTTGACGATCTTCACCCGCGTGGCGTTGCCGACAACTTCATCACGGTCTTTCAGCGCCCCAATGCGGCGAATGTCCAGCCGCACCGAGGAATAAAATTTCAGCGCATTGCCGCCGGTGGTGGTTTCGGGGCTGCCGAACATCACACCGATTTTCATGCGGATCTGGTTGATGAACAACACGGTGCAGCCGGAACGCGAAATAGAGCTGGTCAGCTTGCGCATCGCCTGGCTCATCAGCCGGGCATGGACGCCGACGCTGGCATCGCCCATATCGCCTTCCAGCTCGGATTTCGGAGTCAGCGCCGCCACCGAATCGACCACCACCATATTCACCGCGCCTGAGCGCACCAGAGTATCGGTGATCTCTAACGCCTGTTCGCCGGTGTCGGGCTGGGAAATCAGCAGCTCGTCGGTATTGACCCCCAGATTTTTGGCATAAAGCGGGTCCAGCGCGTGTTCGGCATCGACAAACGCACACACCCCGCCTTTTTTCTGCGCTTCGGCAATGCAATGCAAGGTCAGCGTGGTTTTGCCCGAAGATTCCGGGCCGTAAATTTCGATCACCCGCCCTTTGGGAATGCCGCCAATACCCAGCGCAATATCCAGCCCCAGCGAGCCGGTTGAAGAGGCTTCAATCTCTTGCACCGCGCCCTGTTGCCCCAGTTTCATGATCGAGCCCTTGCCGAATTGGCGTTCAATCTGGGCCAGCGCCGAATCCAGCGCTTTTTGTTTGTCGGTATCGCGTTTGTCACTCATTTTCAAAAGATCTGCCATTGCCATTGATTTGCCTCCTTATTTCACAACTGCCCCGCAACGGCAATCATGCATATGTTCGCATTATGTTCTGACCCTCTTTATGAGACCAAAAGCAGAACATTTCAACCAGAATTTTATTGAACCGACCCAAATTGGCCCGATCACCACGGTCCAACCATTACGAATTTAACCTTAAGAAAGGGTAAATTCTGACTCAGCCCTCCTCGTTTTTCAGCAAAATGAACAAGGCAAGGGCCGTCAGCGCCACACCAAAAAAAACAGAAACCGACGGCAACCCATTGCCCAGAGCCGCCTCCCACAGCATCACCCAGCTGGGGGTCAGATAGGTATAGGCCATCACTTTGGCCGCCGGCAGGCGTAGGGTGGCGAATTGCAGCAAGACAAACGTCACTGCACTGGTGATCAGCGCGAGATAAAGCAGCACCACCAAGACGATGCCCGGCAATCCGGCCCAATCAGTGGCCAACACATCGCGCCAGCCATAGGCCAGCAACAGGATCAACCCTGCCACCATCACGCCAAAGCTGAACACGATCACGGGCTCCCCCCGGTTCAACTTGCGCACCAGCGGCGTGTAGAGCGCGTGCGCCATGCAACCCCAGAAAAAGATCATCTCTCCCTGACCGATTTGCAGTTGCAACAGCGCCGATAAATCCGCCCGAAAAATCACCCACAGCGCTCCCACAGCGCCAACGCTCAGGGCCAGCGCCATGCGCGGCGTCACCAGTTGACGCAACAGCAGATAGCCAAACCCGGCGGACATTAGCGGCATCAGGGTAGACATCGCCGAAATGCTGATCGGGCTGGCAGTTTTAAGCCCTTCAAACATTAATACAAAGAAGGTTGCAAACGCTCCGCCCAGCAACAGATAACGCCAAGGGGCGTGAAAATAACGGCGCTCAAATCCAATGGTCAGGTTGGCCAGCCCCCCGATCACCACCGCCGCAATCAGAAACCGCACCGCATTGAGCGCCGCCGGGTCGATTTCATTGGCCACCAGCGCACCCAAGCTGAACGACCCGGCCACCAGAACCGAAAACAATAGCATGGCTAGATGGCCGCGCATTTCCGGGCTCATGTTTGCTCCGTGATCGCCATTTCGGCCTTCAGGAATTTCAGAAAGGATTGCACCTTGGCCGTGCGGTGCAGATCGACATGCGTCACCAGCCACAGCGGCACCTCCCATTCCGGGCGCGAGGGCAGCACCCGGACCAGCTCGGGGTGGTTTTCGGCCCGTTTTTCCGCCATAAAGCCCAGCCCGGCCCCGGCCAGAATGGCCTGCTGCATCGAAGGATCATCGGCCACGCGAAAGCTGACCTGATGCTGGGCGACATTATCCTTGAGCCATTGATGATAGGGCGCGCGCGAGGACACGTTATCATAGCTGACAAAACGATGCCCGGCGAATTCAGTTTCATCCCTAGGCGTGCCATAGGCGGCCAGATAGTCTTGCGAAGCATAAAGCCCGATGCGGATGCGCTGAAACTCCTGCACCACATTATCGGGCTGCGTCGGGGCCGAGCCCGCCCGGATCGCCACATGCGCTTCGCCATATTCCAGCCGAAACAGCCGCGAGCCGGTCAGATAGCGCACTGAAACCTCGGGGTTGAGCTGCTGAAACCGCACCAGAACCGGGGTCAGAACATGGCTATAGCCCGACAGCGAGGTGACCACCAGATCTCCGGTGACCGCATCCCCCTGCCCGCGAATACGGCTGGCCAGCTGCGAGAATTGCTCATCCGTGGCCTGCGCCACCCGCAACAGATCGGCCCCGGCTTCGGTCGGGGTATAGCCGCGGGCATGGCGCTGAAACAGCCGCACGCCCAGTTGATCCTCAAGCGCGTCAATATGGCGGATGACGGTGGCATGATGCACCCCCAAAACCTGCGCCGCCCCGCTGACGGTGCCGGCCCGGGCCACATGATAGGCGGTGCGGATTTCGTCCCAGTTCTCCATAACTCTGTGCATTCATTGCCAAAACAGGCCGCAACTATGGCACAGACCTGCGCAAATGCAACATATTACCTTGGTTATAGCGTTTGACGAAATAGCTGAGTGATTCAGGTTTTGCGCATAACGCTCTAGCTGTGAGCTTCACATCGCATTATTGAATCGAGATTGACACAAGGTTCAGGGTAACAATCGTCAAGATACTTTCCAGATAATATTTATTTTGTCGAAAGTAGCAACTCAGTTATTCCAGCGCTGCCAAGCATCAGAAGACCAGTCAGATATGTCATTCACTTTGTTTGATAGGTAACCAGAAACACTGGGAACGATACTGTCAGTGGTGTATTCATATCCTTCAGACACCATTCTAGACGCTTCGAGGATTATTGTATCTCGGGAATACTCATACGCTTCAGACGCCAGTCTCGAAGCTTCAGGAATTGCTGTGTCGCGGACATAATCAAGAACCCGAACGGATTGAAGATATGCTATGTCAACGGCAACATATCGCACAGCGGTAGAGATGTCTTCAACATCTTGCCAAGTGTCATAAGCAATTACAGTAATGATGTGTTCGGCAGTTTCTATATTTGTTAATCCAAGCATCTGTGCTTCTTTAAAAGAGCGGACGACTAGCGTGCCTGTATCCAGCGCACGAAACCAATGAGTCCCTCTTTTTATTACTCGGACGGCTACTCTTTTTATTACTCGGATGGCTACTCTTGTATAATCGGGATTAATGGAATTGCTCGCTTGAGCGCACGCGCCACTGATAGCGAAGCTTGTAAATAATAAGGAACTAGCGAAAAATAGAGCCAAGGACAGCGCACATTTTTTCCTTTGTGTGCCTGACTTTTCGAGAGAAGGCCATTTCTGCAACATATTCACTTACTTGGTTTCAATCCTCTTTTACATAGTGTTTTTCATGTATAAGCGGCTTTATGGTCTTTATACTTTTGATAAATAAGCACCATATTTATCCAAAACTCGTATAGCGTCAAATCTATTTGCGTGAATACCACAGCAAAACATTGCAAATAATTTCCGATACTGCTCTTTCAATTGATCTGGGTTTGCCGCACCCTTCTAAGGTCGGGACTCAATTGGCCCACCAGAGGACGGCGGCAGCAAGGAAGACGGCTGACAGGAAGACATCCGCCCGCTTGTCATAACGTGTTGCGATGCGCCGGAAATCCTTGAGACGACAGAACATCCGCTCAACCACATTGCGCCCGCGATAAGCCTCCCGGTCATAGGAATGCGGATGTTTGCGGGTGCGGTTTGGCGGGATGACAGCTTCGCATCCGCGCTCGGTCAGCCAGTCGCGCAGCCGTCGCGCATCATAGGCGCGGTCAGCGAGCAGACGGCGCGGGGTCGGGATGCGGGTCAAAAGCTCGGCTATAGCGTTTGACGAAATACCTGATACAAGGAACATCACGCAGGTGCGTTGAAATCTTTGATTTCAGGCAGCACCTGAGTGATTCAGTTTTTTCGCATAACGCTCTAAACCGCGCCTCAAAGCCGTTCTACCGCCGAGTGTGTCACAAATTGGCCTCGACCCGGAACGCATCCGGGATGCCGCTATCGTCTTGATTGAGCAACAGATCGGCCATCATCTCGCCCACCTTCGGAGCCATGCCGAAACCGATCTTGAAGCCTCCATTGGCGATGAAATGCCCCGCTCGCCCCGGATGAGCCCCCAATATCGGGGCCAATTTGCGCCCACGCGGCCGCACGCCGGCCCAGCGGGTGATGACTTTGGCCCCGGCCAGCACCGGGAAACGCGCCCACAGCTTCGCCAGCAAATCCTCCAGCAGCTGATCGGTGCTGTCCGCTTGCGTAAAGTCACGCTCCGAAGTCGACCCCACCGCGACCGTGCCATTGCAATGCGGCACCACATACAGGCCATCGGCAAACAGCTGCGGCACATCGCCGGCCGCATACTCCAGCAGAGCCGACTGGCCCTTGACGCCGCCGCCAATCTCCGCGCCCAACTCCTGCGACAGGGCGCGCAAGCCGTGATAGCCGCTGGCCCAGACCACCTGCCCCTGCGCAAGGGCGTCACCGATCACGATCTCGCCCCCCAACGCAGCAATGGCGGCCGCCAGACTGGCCATGGCCTGACGCGGCTCCAGCCGGGCGCTGAGCGTATCATGCACCAGATAACCGGTCGGACTGTCCGGTGCCCAAGCGCCAAAGTCAGAGCAACGCACCACCTGCCAACGGGCCAGACCCTGCCACAGCTCGCGGGCGCTCTCGGCCCGCTGGTGTGACAGCTCTAACAACCGCTCCGATGCAATCGGCTGCAACCGGCCAATCCGGCCATAGCCCGACGCCAGCCCCGACAGCTGATCCGCCCCGGCCCAGAATTCCCCGGCCATGATCAGGCTGTCAAACTGGAACTGCTTTTTGGCATCCCATTTTTCGGGCATATGCGGGGCCAGCGCCCCGACCAGACCACCGCTGGAGCCCGCGCCGATGCGCAAAGGCTCAACCACCCGCACCCGCGCCCCGCGCCGCGCACAGGCATACGCCACCGACAGCCCGAAAATCCCGGCCCCCATTACCGTCACATCAACCATTGCCAAACCCTGTTTGTTTATCCATTGTCATGCGGATTATGACCCATTCAGACGACCAGAACCAGACGGCAAAACTCAGCTGGCGCGATCAACTGCCAATCAGCGCGCATTTCGATGATCCGTATTTCTCGCTGCACAACGGGCTGGCGGAAACCCGGCATGTGTTCTTGGCGGGCAATGATCTGCCGGGCCGGTTTTGCCCCGGCTTCCGGGTGGCCGAACTGGGCTTTGGCACCGGTTTGAACATGCTAGCCAGTTTGCAGCTGTGGCGCGCTGCCGGGATAAAGGGGCGGCTGCATTTCACCAGCTTTGAGGCCTACCCGATGCAGGCCGCCGATATGAACCGCGCATTGGCGGCTTTCCCCGAGATCCACGATCTGGCGCAACCGTTTTTGCAGCAATGGGACAGCGGGGCGCGACGGATTGAAACCGATGATTTGCTGGCCGAGATCATCATCGGCGATGCCCGCAGCACTGTGCCGGAATGGGGGGAATCGGCGGATGCGTGGTATCTGGACGGGTTTTCTCCGGCGAAAAACCCCGAGCTGTGGGACGAAGCGCTGCTGCAATCGGTGGCCGATCACACCGCGCCAAACGGCACATTCGCGACCTATACAGCGGCCGGGTTTGTGCGCCGGGCTTTGGCCGCGGCGGGGTTTGCTGTGCAACGGGTCAAGGGTTTTGGCCATAAACGCCATATGACGGTCGGGCAGTTGGCGAAGTAGCCGCGCCGCTTATTGGCGGGCAAAACGCATCGGTGGGCTGAGGAATGGAGCGGGTGAAGGGAATCGAACCCTCGTCGTCAGCTTGGGAAGCTGCTGCTCTACCATTGAGCTACACCCGCAACAGGGCCGTTCTTAGCGAAGCCCCTTGCGCTGCGCAACAGCAAATAAACCGGCGATCCTATCTAAGGTGCGTTTTGCTGGTGCCCGGGCAGGGCTGAGGCTGACAAGACGGGGATCAGGAAGCGTGGGGCCATGCTCTGCCAACCGCCACGCCCGCTCTCACCCCCTGCCCGGCCTCAAGGCCGGGCTGCGCTTGCCTGCCCCCCGGCAGGCGCAGCCCACCTCTCTTCGCACTCATGGGCAACGCGACCGGGGAAATCTGAAAGACGCAAGCCCCCCATCCGCCCCCATCTTGCAAACTCCGGCACCATTTTGCACAGTTTGGGATGACAGCGCCCCGCAACTGGCGTATGAGGCGCTGAATACATCTTCGCTCTAGCAAAAGGCATCGGCAAAATGCGCTATATTTCCACCCGGGGCACTGCTCCTGATCTGAGCTTCCAGGAAACCATGTTAACCGGTTTAGCCCGCGATGGTGGCCTCTATGTGCCGGCAGAAATCCCGACCATGGCCCCTGCCGACATCGCCGCTCTGGCCGGCCTCCCTTATGAAGAGGTCGCCCTGCGGGTGATGCGCCCCTTTGTTGCCGGCAGCTTTGACGATGACGAAATGCACGGCATCATTGCCCGCGCCTATGCCAGTTTCGACCACGACGCCCGCGCCCCGCTGGTGCAGCTGGGTCCAAACCATTTCCTGCTCGAGCTGTTCCACGGCCCCACTTTGGCGTTCAAGGATTTCGCCATGCAGCTGATCGGCCAGCTGTTTCAGGCCGCGCTGGCCAAGCAGGGGCAAAAGATCACCATTGTCGGGGCGACCTCGGGCGATACCGGCTCGGCCGCGATCGAAGCCTTCAAGGGGCTGGAAGCCGTCAATGTGTTCATCATGTATCCGCATGGCCGTGTTTCAGAAGTGCAGCGCCGCCAGATGACCACGCCCGATTTCGCCAATGTCCACGCGCTGGCGGTGGATGGGGATTTTGACGATTGTCAGGCCCGGCTCAAGGATATGTTCAACGATTTTGATTTCCGTGATCAGGTGCGTCTGGCCGGGGTGAACTCGATCAACTGGGGTCGGGTGCTGGCGCAGGTGGTCTATTATTTCTATGCCGCCACCGCGCTGGGGGCACCGAGCCGCAGCGTCAGTTTCACCGTGCCCACCGGCAATTTCGGCGATATTTTCGCCGGTTACATCGCCCGCAAAATGGGCCTGCCGATTGAAAAGCTGGTGATTGCCACCAACCAGAACGACATCCTGCATCGCTGCCTGCAAACCGGCGCATACAGCACCAAAGGCGTGACGCCTTCGATCAGCCCGTCGATGGATATTCAGGTTTCCTCCAATTTTGAGCGCGTGCTGTTTGACGTCTATGATCGTGACGGGGCCGCAGTGGCGCAGCTGATGGACGAATTGCAAAACAGCGGCCAGTTCAGCATCAGCCAGGGGGCAATTTCGCGGCTGCGGGATCAGTTTGCCTCGGGCCGGGCGTCCGAAGACGAAACCCGCGCCACCATCAAGGAGATGCGCAAGCGCAGCGGAGAAATCCTCTGCCCGCATTCCGCAGTCGGCGTCAAGGTCGCGCAAGAGCATCTGGGCCCCGAGCCAATGATCACGCTCGCCACCGCCCATCCGGCCAAATTCCCGGCCGCGGTGCAAGACGCCTGCGGCATCCACCCGCCCCTGCCCGCTCATATGGCCAATCTGTTTGACCGGGACGAACACGTCACCCGGGTGGCCAATGATCTGGACACCTTGAAATCTGTCATTCTGGAGCGCGTGTAACCATGGCTGTGCAGTCTCATACCCTGAAAAACGGATTTCGCATCATCACCGAAACCATGCCCAGCCTGCGCTCGGCCTCTCTGGGGGTCTGGGTCGGGGCCGGTGCCCGCCATGAACGGGCCGAGCAAAACGGCATCGCGCATTTTCTCGAGCATATGGCGTTCAAGGGCACCAAAACCCGCAGCGCGCTGGACATTGCCCAAGCCATCGAAAATGTCGGAGGCTTCATCAACGCCTATACCAGCCGCGAAATGACCGCCTATTATGTGCGGGTGCTGGGCCAGGATGTGCCAATGGCGCTGGATGTGATCTCGGATATTCTGATCAATCCGGTGTTTGACCCCAAGGAAATCGAGACCGAACGCGGGGTGATCCTGCAAGAAATCGGTCAGTCTCTGGACACGCCCGATGATGTGGTGTTTGACTGGCTGCAAGAGGCCTCTTACCCGAAACAGGCCATCGGGCGCAGCATTCTGGGCCCGGCCGAGCGGGTCAGATCCTTTAGCCGCAACGATCTGAAGGGCTTTGTGGCCGAGCGTTACAGCCCGGCGCAGATGATCCTGTCCGCCGCCGGAGCGATTGACCATGACGCAATCGTGCGCGCCGCCGAGCAGCTGTTTGGCGATCTGCCCGCCGGTCAGGACACCGCGACCGAGCCCGCCCGTTTCTCGGGTGTCGAAAAGCGTGAGGACAAGCATCTGGAGCAGGCGCATTTCACGCTGGCGCTTGAAGGGCCGAATTATCGCAGCCCCGATATTTACACCGCGCAGATTTTCGCAGCCATCTTGGGTGGCGGCATGTCCTCGCGGCTGTTTCAGGAGGTGCGCGAAAAACGCGGGCTGTGCTATTCGATCTTCTCGCAGGCCGGCGCGTTTTCCGATAGCGGCATGTTCACCATCTATGCCGGCACCAGCGGCGATCAGCTGGCCGAGCTGGCGACCCTCACCGTGGATGAGATCAAACGCGCCAGCGGCGATGTTTCCCCTGCCGAAGTCGAACGCGCCCGCAATCAGATGAAAGCCTCGGTGCTGATGGGGCTGGAGAGCCCCGCCACGAGGGCCGAGCGCATGGCCCGGCTGGCCATGATCCATGGTCAGGTGCCGCCGCTTGAGGAAACCATTGCCAAAATTGACGCGGTGGATGTGCAAGCGGTGCGCGAGTTTGCCGGCAATATGGCGCAAACCGCCAATGCGTCGATGGCGCTTTACGGCCCAGTGCAGGGTGCCCCCGCACTGAGTGATCTGAAAATGCGACTGCAATCCTGATGCTGGGCCGTCGGCGTAAAATCCAGATTGAAACCGAGCGCATGACCCTGCGTGCGCCGCAGCATTCGGATTATCGCAGCTGGTCGCGTTTGCGCCATCTCAGTCAGGATTTCCTCACCCCGTGGGAACCCAGCTGGAGCGGTGACCATCTCAGCCGCAAAAGCTTTGCCAACCGGGTTTATTGGGCGCAACGCTCAATCGCGGCGGGCAGTGCGATTCCGGTGTTTCTGGAATGGCGCGAGACCAAAGAACTGGTCGGAGCCATCACCTTGGACAACATACGCCGCGGCCCGGCGCAGGCGGGCACTATGGGCTATTGGGTGGGTGAAAAATACGCCCGTCAGGGGTTCATGAGCGAGGCCATTCTGGCGCTGGTGCATTACGCCTTTACCGCGCTTGATCTCAGCCGGATCGAAGCCGCCTGCCTGCCCGAAAACGCCGCCTCGCGCGGGGTGCTGGAAAAGGCCGGGTTCAAATATGAAGGCGTGGCCCAGAGCTATCTGCAAATCAACGGCCGCTGGCGTAACCATGTGCTTTACGCTAATCTGCGCAGCGACCGGCGCGGCAAAACCGCTGCCGGTTAGCCCCCGAGGCAAAGGGAACACACAATGATGCGTAAAGAGATGCCATGCCACTGAACCCTGCGGATCAGGATTTTGAGACCCAACTCCGGCAGCATCTGCCCGCCGCCGTATTTCGCCCGCTGACCCCGGCCTATCTGAGCGAACCCCGCGGCCGGTTCCACGGCAACTCTGGCCTGTTGCTGGCACCCGATAGCGTTCAGCAAGTTTCAACCATCCTGCAAGCCTGCCATCAGGCCCGCATCGGCGTTGTCCCCTATGGCGGCGGCACCGGGTTGGTCAGCGGTCAGGTGATGCCCGAGGGGCCCGCGCCGGTGATCCTGTCGCTGGAACGTATGAACAAGCTGCGCGGCGTCTGGCCCGAGGAAAACGTGCTGATCGCCGAAGCCGGCATGATCCTGCAGGATGTCCAGAGCGCCGCCGAAAACATTAACCGGCTGTTTCCTCTGAGTCTGGCGGCGCAGGGGTCGTGTCAGATCGGCGGCAATCTGGCAGTCAATGCCGGCGGGGTGAATGTGCTGCGCTATGGCAATGCCCGTGATCTGTGTCTGGGGCTGGAGGCCGTGCTGCCCAATGGCGAGATTTGGCATGGGCTAAAACGGCTGCGCAAAGACAATACTGGCTATGATCTGCGCAATCTGCTGATCGGCGCAGAAGGCTCGCTGGGGGTGATCACCGCCGCATCCTTACGCCTGTTCCCCCGCCCGGCGGCGCAGGCGGCGGCTCTGCTGGTGGTGCCTGACCCCAGCGCCGCGCTGGCGCTGTTCCAGATGGCGCAGGGGCGGTGTGGCGAAACCATCTCGGCCTTTGAGCTGATCAACGGCATGGGGCTGCACTTTCTGGCCCAGACCCTGCCCGACATCCGCCAGCCCTTTGCCGATTTCCCCGATTGGATGGTGCTGATTGATCTGGGAGTCAGCGCTGATCAGGACGCAAATGAACTGCTGGAGCAGCTGTTCGTGCAGGCTCATCAGGACGGGCTGGTGCTGGATGGTCTGATCGCGCAAAACCACAGCCAACGTGCGCAATTCTGGACCATGCGCGAATCCATCCCCGAGGCCAATAAGCGCATCGGTTCAATCGTGTCCAACGACATTTCCGTGCCGCTTTCGGCCCTGCCGGACTTCATCCGCCGCGGTCGGCAACAGCTGGCCCGGCTGGGGGATATGCGCATCAACTGCTTTGGCCATCTGGGCGATGGCAATCTGCATTATAATGTGTTCCCGGCACAGAACCGCAGCCGCGATGCCTATGAGGACAGGCGTGCAGAGATCAAACAGATCGTGCATGATCTGGTGGCCGAGCTGGACGGCTCATTTTCCGCTGAACATGGGGTGGGCCGTCTGAAAACCGGTGATCTGGCCGATTTTGCCGACCCGACCGGATTGGCGATGATGAAAGCGATCAAAGCCGCTCTGGACCCGCATGGCATCATGAATCCGGGGGTGATTTTGCCGGCGTGAGGGCCGCGCCCTCAGAACGCCCCCTTCATCAGCCCTTGCCTCTGGCCACCGTAACGCGTTTGCGCAGCAACAGCTTTCTCTTCTTGGCAAAGACCTGATCGCGCGCAATCCAGGTGTATTTCTCATCCTTCAACGTCGGAGCCCAATACAGCACCCCGCCATTGCGCCACGGATCCAGCACGATGCCCTGATCCTGACTGTCTCCGATCTGACTGATGATCACCGTGCTGTGTTCGATAAAAATCCAGCTATCCGAATTGGCAATGGCGCGGTGCAGCGCCAGAGTCTTGAAGTTTTCCTGCGCCAGCCGGGTCTGCATATCCTGCGCCCAATGCCAGCACAGCCCACGGGGACGCAGGCCTTTATTGACCTTGGTATTATGGATCAGGGGATGATCGGTGATGCCATATTGTTTGGCCAGCTGGTTGGGATAAAGCATGGCGATTTCAGCGGCGCGGCGGGCCTCCTCCGGGTCGACCTGATCGCCCAGCGCGGTGATCGCCGCCGTCAGTTTATTAATATCACCCTGACTGGCCAAAGGCGGCCCGCCCGCCGGCGGTTTGGCGCAACCGGCCACAACAAAAACACAAAGGGCCAGCAAAAGCCCAAACATTTTACGGATCATCACGGAGTTTTCCCTAACGCGTCTTCTGATATTTCGCCAATGGGTAGCGTTAAAATAATGCGATGTCCAGAACCGACGCATGGCAGATTTGTTGGCTCGGATCGCACGCCAAGCCGATTGCCTCTCCGCTTTGTTTTCGTTATCCAGACCGGGAAACCAGTCTTATATCAGGAGCCCCCATGGCAGCCTATCAATTTGTTTACTTCATGGACGGAGTGTCCAAAACCTATCCCGGCGGCAAGAAATGCTTTGAAAACATCCGCCTGAATTTCCTGCCCGGCGTGAAAATCGGCGTCGTCGGGGTGAACGGATCGGGGAAATCCACCCTGATGCGGATCATGGCCGGCATTGATAAGGATTTCACCGGCGAAGCCTGGGCCGCCGAAGGGGCCACGGTGGGCTATCTACCACAGGAACCCACGCTGGACCCGGCCCTGAATGTGCGTGAAAATGTCATGCTGGGGGTGGCCGATAAAAAGGCGATTCTGGATCGCTATAACGAATTGGCGATGAACTATTCCGACGAAACCGCCGAGGAAATGGCCAAGCTGCAAGACGAGATCGACGCGCAGAATTTGTGGGATCTGGATGCTCAGATCGACGTGTCGATGGAGGCCCTGCGCTGCCCGTCCGATGATGCCGATGTCAGCACCCTCTCGGGGGGTGAGCTGCGCCGTGTGGCCTTGTGCAAATTGCTGCTCGAAGCCCCCGACATGCTGCTGCTGGACGAACCGACCAACCATCTGGATGCCGAAACCATCGCCTGGCTGCAACAGCATCTGATGGATTACAAAGGCACCATTCTGATCGTCACCCATGACCGCTATTTTCTGGATGACATCACCAGTTGGATTCTGGAGCTGGACCGCGGTCAGGGCATCCCGTGGGAAGGCAACTATTCCTCGTGGCTCGAGCAAAAATCCAAGCGTCTGGCGCAAGAGGCCCGCGAGGACAAATCCCGCCAGAAAACGCTGGAACGCGAGCTGGAATGGATGCGGCAATCGCCCAAGGCCCGGCAGGCCAAATCCAAGGCCCGGATCAACGCCTATAACGACATGGCCAATATGTCGGAACGTGAAAAGATGGGCCGCGCCCAGATCATCATCCCCAACGGGCAGCGTTTGGGCGACAAGGTGATTGAGGTCAACAATCTGAAAAAAGCCATGGGCGATAAGCTGCTGATCGAGGGCCTGAGCTTTTCCCTGCCCCCCGGCGGCATTGTCGGGGTGATCGGCCCCAACGGCGCGGGGAAAACCACGCTGTTTCGGATGCTGACGGGGCAGGAACAACCCGATGAAGGCACCGTCGAATTTGGCGATACGGTGGATTTGTCTTATGTCGATCAGACCCGCGACGATCTGGATGACAACGCCACCGTCTGGGAGGCCGTGACCGACAGTCAGGACATCATCATGCTAGGGCAGGCCGAGATGAACTCGCGCGCCTATTGCTCGGCCTTTAACTTCAAGGGCGGAGACCAGCAGAAAAAGCTGGGGATGCTGTCAGGGGGCGAGCGCAACCGGGTGCATATGGCGCGTCTGCTGCGCTCGGGCGGCAATGTGCTGCTGTTGGACGAACCCACCAATGATCTGGACGTGGAAACCCTGCGGGCGCTGGAGGACGCGTTGGTCGATTTCGCCGGTTGTGCGGTGGTGATTTCGCATGATCGCTTTTTCCTGGACCGGATCTGCACCCACATTCTGGCCTTTGAGGGCGAGGCCCATGTCGAGTGGTTCGAGGGCAATTTCGAGGATTACGAAGAGGACAAGAAACGCCGTCTGGGGGCCGATGCGCTCGAGCCCAAACGGATGAAGCATAAAAAATTCACCAGATAACCCAACGGCCCCGCTTCAGGGGCCGTTTTTCGTTCGGGCGGGGGATCAGTGTGATGACAGGGTCGGTTCCGGCCCCGGCAGAGCTTTGGTGGTTCAGGGGACCGTCTGCATTCCCCCCTGAGCCGAGGGCTCGGGCCATTTATTGCCAAAAGGCACAATCATAATTGTGTCGTTTGGCGATATGAGAACGGTTTCCAAGGGGTCGGTTTGAAATGGTGCGCCCGACAGGATTCGAACCTGTGGCCTCTGCCTTCGGAGTTTTTAAAAGAATGTTTCCCAATAATGCGATAGAATGTGCCACAACACGACAACACACTGAAATATATTGACATTTCAAACCACCATCACCGACGCCTTTGTCCAAGCATACACCGGAATTTCCGTTCAAGTGCTTACGTGGTGCTTACGCGAGACCGGCGGGAAAAGAAGGAAATAATGGTCAAGATCAGCAAGCGCGTCGTCGAAAATACTCCGGCAAAGGACAAAGACTACATCCTTTGGGATGATGGATTTCCCGACTTTGGGGTGCGCATATTCAAATCGGGCAAACAAAGCTACCTCATCCAGTATCGAAGCCAAGGCCGATCCCGGCGTTATCCATGTTCTCTTCCTTCTGATCCGTGGTCCGAATTGGCCACATGCAACTGGTCGAGAGGATGAAGAGAGGCGGTGCTGGCTCGCTAAAAAACGTGGTGTCCGATCATTTTGACCCCACAAGGCTCAGACGTCATACACCGCCCCGTCAGCAGCCTTGGCTAAGGTCGCTGACGGGGGCAGCATAGCAAAGTGGCAATACAGAAGGGCTCAGACTCATAAGAACCAGATTACGATTACGGCAAGGTGCGCGGAAGAGAGGAACGTTTCGGGTCAAAGGCGCATCCAGCAAGATCTGCGCCTGGGCGCTGCAGGACGGACAGCTGGATATCACACGCGCCCGCGAACAGTTGGACTTTGCTCCGATCCATGCCGATTGCAAGGCCGGGCTACGGGCAATTCAAAAGGAGGAAGGCGCCCCGACACCGACCTGATTTTTCACGCGCAATCCCGCGCAAATTTATTTGACTGCAATTCCCCGGCCCCTTAACCTTTTGGCGAGTGCAGTCTTTATTGGAACTGTAGGTTGGGGAGATTGGATTGTACGTGGGAAAGAACATCTTTTCAACCAAGGGCTTGACCAAGACCTATGGCGAGGGGCGTTCTGCTGTTCATGCCCTGCGCAGTGTGGATCTGGACATCATGCAGGGGGAAATCGTGTTCCTTCTCGGTCCGTCGGGCAGTGGCAAATCGACGCTGCTCAACATCATCGGCGGGCTTGACCGGGCGACCTCGGGCGAGGCCTGGTTTGACGACAAGAACCTGTGCGAGATGACCGACGCGCAACTGACGCGCTACCGGCGGGATTACATCGGCTTCGTTTTTCAGTTCTATAACCTGATGCCCAGCCTCACGGCGCAGGAGAATGTCGAGCTTGTCACCGAAATCGCCCGCGACCCGATGGATGCCAGAGAGGCGCTGACGTTGGTCGGCCTTCAGGATCGGGCCGATCATTTTCCGGCACAACTGTCAGGCGGGGAACAGCAGCGCGTGGCCATCGCCCGTGCCCTTGCCAAGAACCCCACCGTCCTCTTTTGCGACGAACCCACCGGCGCGCTGGACAGCACAACCGGCCGCGCGGTGCTCAGGGTTCTCAAGGACGTGAACGAAAAACTGGGCGCGACCGTGCTGATCGTGACTCACGCCGCGTCGCAGGTGGCCATGGCCGACCGGGTGATCCACTTCGCTGATGGCGCCATTCGCGAAGTTGTCGCCAACCAGAACAAACTGACCCCGGACGAGATCGAATGGTGAGCCCCCTCACCCATAAACTGCTGCGTGATCTGTGGCACGTAAAAGGTCAGGCGATTGCGATCGGAATGGTGATTGCCGTGGGCGTCGCCATGCAGGTGATGATGAGCGGCCTTCTGGTCTCGCTCAGCGATACCCGCGCCACCTATTACGAACGCTATCGGCTGGCCGATGTCTTCGCCCCTGCCACGCGCGCGCCCGATCATCTGGCCAGACGTCTGGCCACGATTGACGGGGTGGTGACGGTCGAAACCCGCGTGACCGGCAACGCCCTGATCACCCTTCCGAACCAGACCCGCCCCGTGCGTGCGCGGGCCGTCTCTCTGCCGGACCTGCGTGAGCCGCGTCTGAACGACGTCTACCTGAGCGCGGGCCGCATGATCGACGCCAGCCATTCGGACGAAATCCTGCTGCTCGACTCCCTCGCAAAAGCCCATGACCTGCACCCCGGCGACCGCATTCAGGCGACGATGAACGGCGCCCGGCGCAGCTTTCGGATTGTCGGTCTGGCGCAGGGGCCGGAGTTCATCTACATCACCGCGCCGGGCGAAATGCTCCCGGACGATGCGCGCTATGGCGTGATCTGGATGAGCCGTTCGGCGCTGGCCGCGGCCTATGACATGAACGGCGCCTTCAACGAGGCGCTCTTGTCCCTCAGCCGGGGCGCGAATGAGGCGGCGGTTCTGGAAGCGGTGGACCGGGTGTTGGAACTCTTCGGCGGCTTTGGCGCCTATCCGTTGGCGGATCAGACCTCGAACCGCTTCGTCAGCGAGGAAATCAGCCAGCTTGAAAAGGTCTCCATCGGTGCGCCACCCATCTTTTTGGCGATTGCGGCCTTCCTGCTTTATATCGTGATCAGCCGGATGGTGCAGGCCGAACGCGAGGAAATCGGCCTGATGAAGGCCTTTGGCTACACAAACTGGGAAGTCGGCGCGCATTACTTCCGGCTGGTGCTGACCATTGCCGTGGGCGGGGCGCTGGCGGGCTGCCTTCTGGGCATCGCCGGGGGGCGCGCGTTGATTCAGGTCTATACGATCTACTACAAGTTTCCGTTTCTGGTGTTCAGTCTGGATGCCGCGTCTTTCGTGACCGGTGTTGCGGTCAGTATCTTCGCGGCCTCTGTCGGCGGGCTGATGGTGCTGCGGCAGGTCTTTGCCCTGACCCCGGCCGCTGCGATGCGTCCCCCGGCTCCGGCGGTTTACACTCAGGCGGGGGGGCTGCTTCGCTCGGTGACGGGGTGGCTCGACCAGCCTTCCCGAATGGTGCTGCGACGGATCACGCGCCAACCGGCGCGCATGGCGGGCGCGACGATCGGCATCGCCTGCGGTCTGGGTCTGAATGTGGCGATGCTCGGCGTCTATGCGGGGTTTGACCGCATGATCGACCTGACCTTCAACGTGATCGACCACAGCGATGTCAGCGTTACCTTCACCCATGCGGCATCGGCGCGGACAATCCTCGACTTGCAGAAGCTGCCGGGGGTTCTGCTTGTCGAGCCGGTGCGCAATGTGCCGGTGGTGCTGCGCAATGGCCTGCGCTCGCGCCGGGGGGGGATCATCGGGCTGAGCGAAGACGCCCGCCTGATGCGCGCCGTGGATTCCGAGATGAACGACATCGACCTGCCCAAAACCGGCGTCGTTCTGTCGAGCGGGCTGGCCGGGCTTCTGGATATTGGCGCGGGTGAGATCCTGACGGTTGACGTGCGCGAAGGGCGCCAGCCGGTGCTGGAAGTGCCCGTGACCCGCGTCGCGCAGAGCGTGCTGGGCTCGCCGGTCTATATGGACCTGACGGCGCTGAACCGCATCCTGCGCGAGCCCGGCCGCGTTTCCGGCGCCTACCTGCGGATCGACCAAAGCCGCAGCGCCGAACTCCTTGCCGCGCTGGCCGACATGCCCACCGTGGCCGGTGTCAGCGTGAAGTCCGACACGGAAATCGCCTTCAAGAAGGTGAGCGACAGCGGCGCGGGCGCCCAGCGCTATATCATGGGCGCCATTGCCTTTATCATCACCTTCGGGGTTATTTATAACTCGGCGCGCATTGCTTATGCCGAACGGGCGCGCGATCTGGCCAGCCTGCGGGTCATCGGATTTACCAAAGGCGAGGCCGCATTCGTGCTGCTGGGCGAGCTGGCCATCGTGACGCTGGTGGCGCTGCCGCTGGGGTCAGTGCTGGGCTACCATCTGTCTTTCGTCATCGCCGCCGGGTTCTCGAACGAACTCTACCAGATCCTTGTCATTCTCAGCCCCAGAAGTTTCGGTTTCGCCGCGGCTTTCGTGATTGGGGCGGCGGTTGTTTCGGGATGGTTGGTAAAATGTGATATTGACCGGGCCGATCTGGTTCTGGCACTGAAAACAAGGGAGTAATCGCCATGGCAAAAGCTCGAAAACGGTCAAAGGCCATCCTGACGGCCGCAGCCGTGGCGCTGATCGTGGCGGCGCTGACGGTCGCCTTCTGGCCCCGGCCCGTGCTGGTCGACATGGCGCCGGTCACGCGGGGCACCATGCGCCTGACCATCGACGAAGAGGGCCGCACGGTTGTGCGCGATGCCTATGTCGTCTCGACCCCGGTGGCGGGGCAGTTGATGCGGGTTCGGGTTCAGCCGGGGGATAAAGTTATCCGCGGAAAAACCATCATTGCGCATATGCGCCCGACAAACCCGGCGGCGCTGGACGTGCGCACCCGTGAGCAGGCCGAGGCCGCCGTCACCGCAGCGCAGGCTGCATTGCGTGTGGCGCAGGCAGACCTGAACGCCGCACTGGCCAATCGGGATCTGTCGCAAAACGAACTGGAGCGCACGATCCGGCTTGTCGAACGTGGCGTAAGCAGCAATGCCGCGCTGGATCGCGCCCGGCAGTCCGCGCGTGTGGCGTCGGCAAGTGTCGATACCGCCGAAGCCGCCATCGTCATGCGTGAAGCAGAGATCGCAAATGCTCAGGCGCTTTTGATCGGGTTTGACGACCGGGGACTTAGCGCTGCAATCGGCGGCAATGTTTCGCCTCAGGACATCCCGCTATTCGCGCCTGCCGACGGGAGCATCCTCAGGCTGATCCAGCAAAGCGAGACAACCCTGCCCGCAGGTGTCCCGATCATGGAAATCGGCGATGTCGCCGGTGACCTGGAGATTGTCGTCGAACTTCTGTCAACCGATGCGGTGCAAGTATCGAAGGGGGATCCTGTGATCATCACCGACTGGGGCGGCAGACATGACCTTGCCGGAGAGGTCACGCGGGTCGATCCCTTCGGCGTCACGCAATTCTCGGCACTTGGCGTCGAAGAGCAACGCGTCAACGCGGTGATCGACTTCACCAGCCCTCCGGCGGATTACAGCGGTTTGGGCCATGGGTTTCGGGTGGAAACACGGATTGTCGTCTGGGAGGGGCGCGACATCATGATCATCCCGTCAAGTGCGCTTTTCCGCCACGGTGAAAGCTGGGCCACATTCGTTGTCGAAGATGGCATCGCCCGTCTGCGCCTGTTACAGATCGGCCCCGACAACGGGATCGTGGCTCAGGTCATTGGCGGGCTGTCCGAGGGTGCGCGCGTGATTCTTTATCCGTCTTCGGGCCTTGCCGATGGAATGCGCGTGGCCGAACGAGTGGTCAACTGACCAGCGGTATCGCCGCTTCCCAAAGACGAAGGCGACCTCTGGGCGTGGCTGGATGCCTTATCGAAGGAGCAGCGCCCGAACCTGTTGGCCCATTGCGTATCCTTCAGTGTCAATGCCCTGCACGAGCGGGTCAACCCCTACGGCGCGGGCATCAGCCAGCGCGGCCTTACCACCCGCATGGCCACCGGCCTTGATCTGGTGGCGGCGGGCTGGAAGCCCACGGCGGACAACTACCTGAACCGTGTGCCAAAGCCACGCATCCTTGAGTCCGTGCAGGAAGGCGCGGGCGAACAGGCAGCGCAGCTCATCGACCACCTCAAGAAAGCCGACATGGCCGCGGAAGCCGAATGCCTGCTGGATGGCTCTGGCTGGCTGCCGGAACCGCTGCGTCTGGCGGAACAGGACGCCGAAACGGCCCTGCCTGCTTTCCTCTCTGACGACGAAGAGCCCGCCATCGCGGCGGAATAACCAAATGGCAGGCGACAACACGGCCCGGCGCTCCTGCCGGATCGTTTTTGCTTCAGGAGACCCAAAAGAATGCTCAATTGATCTATGTCACCGCACCCTTTGGGGCATTGATCCGGTTTTCCGATGGCAGCAAGGAGCCGACCGCGCGGCAACATTCTGGGCGGCGCGGCTTACTTGCGCGAGATGTATGACCGCTTCGGTGCGCCGGGGTTTCTGGCGGCCTATAATGCCGGGCCGGAGCGCTATGCGCAGCACCTTGCGGGCCGCCCGATCGGCTGCGCGGTTCGCTACAACGGGCGTGCAGTCCGAGCGCGAAAGGCGCGGGATATGTTGCCGTGATCCGCTAGGACCCAATTCGCTCACTTTGGTCTTTTGTGCTGCAATCGCTGTAAGGGCCTTAGAAATCACGGTTGCGGTTGCCTGATCTGAGTTTACCAACGCCTCAATCAAGCGTTCGTTGGCTCCGCCCTGTTCCGCCCACAAAGTCGAAATCTCCGCATTTAGATCAACAACGGTTTGGCGCAACGCTTCCGCTTCTTGGTCGCGTATCAATGTCGGAGCAAATATCTGTCCTGCGCCAACGACAATCGCAATCGCCAAGGCGAGCCAGCCTACTTTGATAGCTTTGCTACCTGACTGGTTTGCATCTTCCGCCGCCTTCTCGAACTTTTGCAAAAACTCCGCCGCGTAAGCCTGCAAGTCTGTTGCTACTCGGGCCGAGTCCCGCGCAATGATGGAAATTTGTGAAAACTGCTTTTCTATACGATCCAACTTGCGGTTGGTTTCAATGATTGGGCTTTCGATCACAAGTATGTCGGAAACAGTAGGGATGGTCCGCTCATACGTCGACGCCGAAAGGTCATCCAACAGCCCTTGTTGTTTTTCTATACCGCGAATGGCGTCTGCCAAGCGTGAACCTTCGCCTGCCTGCGCTGAAATATCTCCCAATCGGTCATAGATTCTCATCGCCTTCAGTCGATCTGCCGTTTCCCGAGCCGGGGCTGCATGTTTAGCCCCCAATTTCAGAGCCACTAATTTTCGATTTCTCTAGGGTCTGTGGACAATCAGCGTGACGCTATAGCCAAACGACTCAAAATTGGTTCCGAAACAGTTCCTCCACAGTTGCCCCAGTTTTTCGTCGCCGCGCTTTTGCCTGAGCCCATTTATGTTTGATCGGGTTCAGATCGGGACTGTAGGGCGGCAGGTATTCCAGGCTGTGCCCGGCCCGGGCGATGATCTCAATGGTATCCGCACGCCGGTGGAAGGCTGCGTTATCCATTACCAGCACCGCCCCCGCCGGCAGTTTCGGGATCAGGTCGTGCTCAAGCCAAAGGTTAAAGGTGGCTACATCGACGTTAGCAGTGGTTAACACAACACTGAGCAAGGCCCCCGCGAGAAGCGCGCCAATCGCACTCACCCACCCACGCGCGTTCCAGTTTTGCACGCCAAAACAACGGGTTCCACGCAGCGCGTAGCCGTGGGTGCGCGGCATATCCATTGCAAAACCGCTTTCATCAAGGTAAACAATGGGCCGTCCGGCAGCCTCATGCGTCGCGATTTTCTGGCGGAAGGCTCGCCGTTTGGCGGCGTCCGCCTTCGGATACCGTAGGGCTTTTTTTGTGCGTCACACC